>Ga0187833_10004502_pt1 | contig 13595 bp, 13 predicted proteins | sample ETNtaG_37_FD_167968 | JGI IMG/M metagenome (GOLD analysis project Ga0187833, IMG submission 167968) | Marine microbial and viral communities from oxygen minimum zone, Eastern Pacific Ocean - ETNP2014_SV_400_PacBio MetaG (Illumina Assembly) | ecosystem: Environmental > Aquatic > Marine > Hypoxic... | reverse complement strand
TCTCAACACGGTCGTTAAAATAAGACATAGGCATATGCTCAAGGATATCCTTAAGCCTCCCTTCCTATGTCAGGGTGTCCGGTTCAATTGGGGGCCAGTCCACCTCAAGACACTCCTTCATTTCCTCCGCATCCTCAGCCCACCCGTCGCGCTCTTTATCGTTATTGGGTTCGCCAACGATGTAGAGGCGGTGAAACACGGTGTTGGGATCGATGAGGACGGCGGTATGGCGTGCCCGGGTCTCGTCATCCTTTGCCTTTCTCGACTTTTTATCGAACGCTCGGGCTTCGCGACCGGCGATCTGTGCACGGCGAAGAGACCGTTTGGCCAATATATCGGATTTTATGGCCTCCCGATCGGATTTTCGGGCCATCTCCTCCGACCTCTCGGCGTATTCTTTGTCCGCCTTGGCTTGTTCTTTGGCGTATTTTTCATTAATCTTGTTGATTTCTTTGTCGCGTTTTTCGTTAATCTTGGCTAAGCTTTTGGGTAATTTTTCGTTGTATTTTCTGCGCTTCCTTATTTCATCTGCGCGTTGACGTGCGCGTTGACGTGCGCGTTGACGCGAACTTTTAGCATCCTTTTTAGCTCTCTCGCGGAGGACGCGCGCATTCTCGCGATTGGCGCGCGCATCAATCAGGTGGCCGGCCGCAGTCCTGCGTGCCATGGCCTTACTCTCCCGCGCTCCCTCCGCCAGTCTACTGTAAAACTCGGAATCCAGCTGCGTGGCGGAGGCGGGATTTGCGAATTGCACATGGAGGGATAAATCAGAGGCCACACTCGAAAGCATGCCTCCAACATCAACCCCCACAAACGTCACAACAAAAAAAATTCCTGCTATGACGTAAAGAAAAAGAGATGATTTGCCAGCCATGGCGCCCCACTCCACCTAGAAAAACAATCGGACTTTACAACTATCGTATCGGATTTTACAACTATCGTAAAGGCTAAGACAATTGAATTGAGGGGGCTACCCCGTGGCAAGGGGGGCTTTGGACCGTGCCGCTACCGGATGGCAAGGATCCAACTTTGAGAAGCTGAAGTTTGCAAATATAGGGTTCCTCGACGTTGTAAGTGGAATTCCGCCGGTTTGTTCTCTGCGGACGGCGTTATGATCGGCCACCCCTCCAGCAAGAAATGAATGGCGGAAAGTGGCGGAATCGCGGGCTCCGCAAATCCAGGTGAATTCCACTCGAAACGTCGAGGAGTCGCTAATTTATAACCAAGTGCTATTAAGACGCCTGTCTGTAGCCGACACGTATGATGTGTTTGCCTACGTGGTCATGGAATCATCCGATTGCGCCAAGACAACAAAATCTATGACGATGCTTCCCGCCATTATAAGGGGGAATGGCCTGAAGGTTTGCCGCACTTCCAAGCCTATGTTCATACCGGCATATATCTTGGTTGGATCGTTGAGGCAAAGCTATGCGGCGACGGTTTCAGGAAGGAAAATGCAGAACATATAGCCGCATTTGAGGCGAAGCGGATATCGGGACCGGAACTGTTCCAGCGCATCGGCGGAGTTTTTTCATCCGACATGCTCAACGATGAAGGAGATGCGTTCACCGCGGAATATTTTGACCTCGAACAAGGGACATATCTGAAGGATTACGGGCATATGCTGGCCAATATTCAGATAACGGCTTATCATGTGCCGGACACAGAGGAATCCTTCCGCCGCATGAGCGTACGTATCCAGCAGCGATACGAGTTGTGGGAAAAGAGCCGAGGGAAATAGAAGCCTCTGTCTCAGCCCCAAACCCATTGGGGCAAAGCGATTCTAAACATCAACCAAGCCCGCGGATCTCTCTCGTGAATGTCCGCTTATGGCTGAGGCTGTTGAAAAACTCTTCTGCAGGCGCATAGTGCGAAATTTCTTGCCCACTGGCTGGCTTCATGTACCTTCGACACGAAGGGACCGGCAGAGAAACCCAAAACCTCGTCCTGACGGCGCGTAGGGCCGTAAAGACGACCTCAGGAGCCATTCGTCCCTCGTAAATTCAAATCAGGCAAATCCTAGCGTCACCCTCCAGCCGACTTTTTCAACAGCCTCGGCTATACCCGAAAGTGACGGAAACTCCGCCGGAGGTCTGCTTTCAGGCGCTTAAGCGGACATCGGGGCGGTAAGTTATCGTCTGATTACGGCGTCATTTATGAGTACATGACCTAACATGGACATGCTCTATGCTTTCAGCGAACTTCCGGAATCTCTTGCCTAGCGCCGGGACAACCGCCGCGCCAAGAAGCCGAGCGCTCAACCGCCGAGGAACAGGCGGCCGACCTCGGGGTCATCGAGCAGTTCGCCGCCCTTGCCGGCGTCCGGATTGCAATGTATCCGGAAACGGAGCCTACTTCCTGTCCACCGGCTTGGTGCCGGGAATCCAGGCCTTGACCACCACCGACTTGCCTGATTGGGAGCGCATGACCTTCGGTTTCACGACTTGATCCAAAGCCGGGGCCTCCCTGGCCCTGGAAAACGACAGGCGCATCGCTTCCAGCGAAATTTCCCCCCGCCGGCCTCTTTTCAACGCCTTCTTGTAGGCCAGCGTCCCTTTCGCCAGCCGGGTCAGGTTCTCGGCGCTTTGGTGGCCGAAGCGGCGCCAGATGTTGTAGAGGAACGTCTCCACTTCATGGGGGAGGAACAATTCGGCGTCCATGTTCGGGCGCCCCTTGGAAAAGGCTTTGTAGACGTTGGGTTCGACCGGTCCCATCTCCTCGGCGACGAAGACGGCGGGCATCAGTTTGGCTCCGTCATGGGCGACCGCGTAATAAGCCTGCGACAGAAACAGCAGGCGATGAAGCTTCTGTGGCTGCAGATACTCGTTTTGCTCCAACGCCGTGTCTGCGAACCAAAAGGCAACGTCGAAAGCCGAATTTACCGCTGACGGCATATTACGTTCCTCGTCTTCGCGGGCGGTAACCCTGGGGAGGGGGGCTTCCAACGCCGGCAAAAGCGCCCGCGATAATCCGCGAATGTCCAGTGTCTTATAAGAGCCGGTAAAAAATAAGGGTGAACGCGAAAAGAGACAAGATCATCTTCAAGACTTGGTATTCTAAGCCTTGAGGTCGAGCAGTTCCCTCAGCATATGGTCACCGACAGGCAATAACCGGGCGCCGAAAGCGTAGGCGGCACGGGCCTGGATAAGGCGCGAGAACTCCTTGCCCAAATCCACCTCTCCCTGCCTCAAGACGTTGATCCGAACGCCTCCCGAGGCGTGACTTACGCCGTTCTTCCGGCCGCCGGCCAGGCTGGTAGCCCTGATCTCGACGGCGTCGAAATCCTCGCTGTTGACGTTGGCGACATTTTCGGCCACCGCCGCAAGCACGGCGGCATTGGCGGTCAGGGACGAGATGGCCGATGACATGGCACCGGATATTTGCATGGCTCGCCTGGATGTGGTCTCGACGCGGAATTGCGAGAATCATAGAACCGCTCCGTTCCGTCCGTCTATGACGGTGCTCACAGCCGGTTGCGCGGCCATAAAAAAAACCGGAACTTTCGTCCCGGCCGAAGAACGGCGCAACGCCTGCTTCCTTCACCCTGGCGCCCGCCGCCTACAACCTCGTCCGGCTGCCCAAACTTCTGGCGGAGATACCACCATGCCAGGAGTCTGCCCAAAAGACCAAAAAATCAAGGTTTCCGGCGGAAATGACCCTGAAAAAGGGCTTCGAAATCCACACCGCAAGACTGAAACTCCAAAACCGGATCAGATACCGGGGGACGGTGCGTTTTTCAGCAGCCTGCTAGCGGATGAAGCCGGCCAGGCGCTCCCTGATCTGGGCGGCGAGGGCGCGGTCCAACCGCCGCAGCATGTCGGCGGCCATGGCCTCGCCGATGCGCCGGCGGCGGGCGGCGTCGATATCAACCGGCGCCGTTCTCCGCAGGCTTGCGGTGGCGGCGGGAAACCCAAAGCGTTGGGTCGAGATGTCGGTGACGTCGATGCGCACTTCGATCACCCCCTGATAATGCCTGAACCGTTCGAAGCCAAGGCCGCCGCCGGCGATCTTGCGCTTGATCGATTCCTGGATAATGGCGTTGCCGACGACCACCCGGGCCTTGCCGTGGCTCCCTACCGCCCGCAGTCGGGCCACGGCCCAATCCTCGACGGCGGGCGTCAGGTCGAGCGGGTAAAGAGCTTGCGAGCCGGCGGCGGAAGGAAAGCTTTTCTCCACCAGCACCTCCGCCACGTCGAGGCGGAAAGGCTCTCCATAGGCCGGCCAGCTGGCAGGGGGGAGTGTCGAGCCCGAAGGCGGCGGGGCGGTTTCGCAGGCAGCCAGCAAGACCAGAGAAAAAAATACCCCGAACGATCGAAGGCGCCGCATGGCCGACATCCGCATTTGCCGTAAATCCACGGCCCATGATGACCCGCCGCCAACGGCGGCGCAAGCACCCTGTCGCGGCACCTTGTCGCGGCCTGGGCCGGTTTGTCCGGCAATGGTTTTTTAGGCTCGGTTTCACGGATGCCTTTGAATTGGCTTCGCGAAACAATATACTGCTCATCGTTTACTCGCGCGTCGGAGCGACGCGTCCGTGGAGGCGGCATGGCCGGTCATAGAGTGGAGGGGCTATTTTCGAAAAGGTTGCGGCTCGTTGGGGTTGGCTGGCGGCGCTGTCCACCGGCGTCGGCGGCTCCCGTCCGTCACGGGATTGAAGAATTTTTCGGAAAACGCCGCACGTCCTGCCATAGACGGAGAAGCATAACTTTTCGGTCATGATGGTTTACGTGATAGGGAGCAAATGATGAGAAAAGCGTTTTTGACGGCGATATCGGGGTTGTTCCTGATTTCCTGCGCGGCGATGCCGAGCCCTTCCCTGGCGCAATCGGGATCGGGCATCCGGGTCATGGTGATGGTCGATGATTCCGACGAGTTGAGCGTCAGGCATACCAGCCCCATCTTCCTTCGGGCCTTTCGGGAATTGCAGAACCAGATGACCCGATATGGCTTCTTCATTGTCGACGAGGAGATGCTCGCCGCCAATCTCGGCTGGTCGATCCCAGGAACCCGCCGTTCCAAGATGGAACTGGTCGAACGGCTGACCATCGTCAACCAAGGCAGTGATCCGAGAAACCACGTCAGGGCCATGGTCATCCTCAAATTGCGGGCCGCCAGGAAGATCTTTTCCGGGTTTGCCAAGGCCGAGGCCCGCATCACCGGCGATATTTACGATGTCGAGGCGCGGCGGTTCCTGGAGGCCTGGGAGGCGCCCAGACACAAGTTCCCCATCCCCGACCCATGCAACCAGTTCTGCGTCCAGGAGGCGGTCGGCGACCACGCCCGTGATCTCGGCGCTTCGTTGGGCGACGTGCTGCGCAGGAAACTGGCCTATTTGACGCGTGGCGACGGCATGTCGGGGGCGTCTTCGCTGGGCGGCGGCTTGGCCAATGAATACGCGGTGACGTTCAGGAACTTCTCCACCCGCGAAATCATCGAGTTCACCGAAGTCATGGAAAAGGAGTTTCCGGGTTTCGTGCGCTCCGGCCGGCCGACCGGCGATACGGCGGTGATGACCTACGCCTATCGCACCAAGGCGCCGGGCAATAAAGTCTACAAGTGGATAAACATCCTGCTGATGGACATGGGCCTCGACCCCGACAGCAAGGCCAAAGTGAGCATAAGGGGAACGGCGATCGAAATCGATAAAATCATCGGTGGCACGACTCCCTTTCCCTCCGAATGCCGGGGCCGTTTCTGCTGAGCTGAGCTCCGCTTGCCGTTCCCGGCCGTCCGGGGGCGGAAAACACCGTCTCGGGGGAAAAAGCTTGCGCGGGGATCGAGAAGCATCGTCCGGCATTCATTTTCCCGGCAACGGCGGGCTCGCCGCCGCGACGCGAATTGAGGGCAATGATGGTGACGAGGAGGCATTTCGCCGAAGGCCTGTTGGCGGCCGTTTGTTCGGCGATGCTGATGGCGGCGAATCCGGCCGCCGCCGGACCCGAGATCCGGTATCCGGGAAACTATTACGGCCGCATCGACCTGCCGTTGCCGCAATCGCTCGGACACCTGGAAAAGCTGATCGGCGACACCGACAATTTCGAGCCGATCAAGAACTTCTCCGCCAACAACCGCTACCGGATCGCCGCCAAGCCGATCGGCCGGCTGGATCTGCTGCTCGGCAAGGGCGGCAAGAGAGTGGTGTCGGTATGTACGGGATGGCTGATATCCGACGATCTCATGGTCACCAACCATCATTGCATTCCGGGCAAGGGAGAAGACGGCTTCGAGGTGATTTCCGCTTCTCTTCTCATGAATTACCTGCAAGAGGGGGATACCGGCGGCGTCGATAGGTTCAAGGTCGATCTCCGGCCCATCGAGACGGACCCAGCCCTCGATTACACGATCGTCCGCGTCGACGGCAATCCGGGGCGTAAATACGGCACCGTCCCGCTAGGCGCCCGCGATCCCGAGGGCAGGGAGGAACTGTTCATCATTCAGCATTCCGCCGGCAAGGCGAAGCGGCTGGCGCGGCGCAACTGCCGCGCCGACAAGGCAACCGAGAGGCCGGAAGAAATCCGTCATTTTTGCGATACCCTTGGCGGCAGCTCCGGGGCGCCGGTTTTCTCCGACAACGACATGGCTCTCGTCGGCCTTCATTTCGCCGGTATCCAGGATCAAGTGAACTTCGCCAAACGGATGATGGCCATCCTTGCCCGCAGCAAGATCATGAGCCGGCTTCTCGGCGCCGCCGCGCCGCCGCCGCCGAGCGCTTCGCCGCCCGCCGACAGCGGATGGCAAGCGGTTCAGTGAACACGAAGGAGGTGAAGCGATGAAGGTTGCCGCGATTTTCGGCCTTATCATGGCCGGGCTTGCCGTGGCGGCTTGCCAGGCGACGATGTCGGAGGCCGCGCAAGTCATCCTTGCCGGGACCACCAACATCGATGTCGCCACCAATCCCATGCGCGAATATAGGCGCCCGGACGGCAGCGAATGCCAGGTCTACCGGTATTACCGGATCGGCGTCGGCGTGGCGCGGCAAGGCCAAGCAACGGTCTGCCGCTACCGGGGACAGAAATGGATTCTGATATCGAGGGTCCTTGACCCGTTGCCGGCCACCCCCGGCTCGGGTGACGGCGGCGTCATTGGCGCTCCCGGGCAGATGCAACCGATCACCCAGTAATCCCGTTCCAAGGGGCTGGGCGAGTGGCGCGGATGATAGGGATGCGAAACGGAGGTTGGCTGGCGGCGGCGGTGTTTACCGCTTTGCTGCTGCCCTCGCCGACCCTCGACGCCGCCGAAACGCGCGGCATTGAGGTGACGCTCCGGGCCAGCGAGGCGCCGGGGGCGGCGGCCGCCGGAACGGTCAAGCTTTACGGCTCCAGCCACGCCCTGGTCATCGGCATCGACGGCTACAGCAACGGCTGGCCACGCCTGGGCATGGCGGTAAAGGACGCCAAGCGGGTCGCCGAGGAGTTGCGCCGCCAGGGTTTTGACGTGACCCTGAAGACGGACCTCGAGGCCGATGAACTGCGCGCTGTTCTGCGCCGCTTCTTCGCCATCGAGGGGGCGCCCGTCTGTTCCTCTGGTACGCCGGCCACGGGGAGACCGTGGACAGCGAGGGCTATCTGGTGCCGGCCGACGCGCCCTTGTCGATGGACCCCGGATTTCTGATCAAGGCTCTGCCGATGCGGGATTTCGGCTCGCTGGTGCGGCTGGCCAAGTCGAAGCATGTGCTCTCCATCTTTGACAGTTGCTTCTCCGGGACCATTTTCGAGGCTCGCGGCGGAACCCCCAAGCCGATCACCGGCAAGACGACGAAGGCGGTTCGTCAGTTCATCACTTCCGGCGACGCCGGCCAGCAGGTGCGCGACGACGGCAGCTTTCGGGAATACTTCGTAAGGGCTCTCGGCGGCGAGGAGAAAGCGGACTTCAACGGCGACGGCTATGTGACCGGCGAGGAATTGGGGTTGTTCCTTGGCCAGCGGATGGCGGCCTTGACGGACGCCGCGCAGACGCCGAAGGCCGGCAAGCTCCATGACGTGAGATACAACCAGGGCGACTTCGTCTTCGTGCTGCCGGGCAGGGCGGTCGCGTCGCGGCCTGCTACCATCGCGCCGACGGCGCCGGGCGGCGGCGGGTTTTCCCTAGACGATCTGAGGAAGCAACAACGGGTTCGGGCCGGCTGGGAGCGATGGCAGCAAGCGATGGGTGCGGCTTTTTCCGAGGCGGCGACGTTCGATGGCGAAACTGGCTTGCGGCGGACCGCCTGGGACCGCTTCCTTTCGGCATACAAGGAGGACAACCCGTTCAGCGAGGATGACGAGCGTTTGCGCGAGCGGGCGCAGCGGCGCAAGGCGGAGGCGCTGGTGGCGGCGGTGCAGCGGGAGTTGGCGGCGCACGGCTACAAACCCGGCGCGGTGGACGGGCGGCTGGGGGCGAATACCAAGGCCGCCATCGAGAACTTCCAGCGGAGACAGGGCCGGGCGGTGGACGGGCGGGCGACGGAGACGCTGCTCGCCTCCCTGCACCGCCTGCCGAAACCGGCGCCGTCGCCGGTGAAGCTGGCAGTCGGGGTGTTTTTCAAGCCCGGCGATACCTTCAAGGACTGCGCCGACTGCCCGGAGATGGTTGTCATCCCGGCGGGTTCATTCCGGATGGGCGACCTGAACGGGGGCGGGGACAGCGACGAGAAGCCGGTGCACTGGGTGACCATCCCGCGCCCCTTCGCGGTCGGCAAGTACGAGGTGACGCAGGCGGAATGGCGCGAGGTGATAGGCTCGAACCCGAGCCGCTTCAAGGGCGGCCGCAACCCGGTGGAGCAGGTCAGTTGGGATGACGCTCAAGACTTCGTTCGCCGTCTCGGTACCAAGACGGGGAAGCAATACCGCCTGTTGATGGAAGCGGAGTGGGAATACGCGGCGCGGGCGGGGACGGTGACCAAGTATCCGTGGGGAAATAGTTTCGATTCCGGCCGTGCGAACGACGGTAGTAGGACGGTCCCCGTGGGCCGTTACGCTCTAAATAGCTTTGGTCTTCACGACATGCATGGCAATGTCAGGGAGTGGGTCGAGGATTGTTGGCATGGCAGCTACAGCGGAGCCCCGACGAATGGGTCTGCCTGGACAAGCGGCGGGGACTGTCGCGAGCGCGTTCTTCGCGGCGGTTCCTGGTACTTCGTACCGTGGGACCTGCGCTCCGCCTACCGCCTCGGGGTCCCCTCCGGCAACCGGTTCTACTACGACGGATTCCGCGTTGCCCGGACGCTTTAGCGAAGCTAAAGCTTACATTATGCATCCTTACCTCCTCACCTTTGGGCCTTTCACCTATCCTGGGCTGGAAGGCGGGAGGATGTACTCGGTTGACCTTTACCGAAGGATCAGGCTTGCATGCCATCATGATCATTGCCAAGGAAAGACGGGAGAAAGCGAAGGCTAATGAACAACAGTGAGCAGAGAGAGGAGAAAGCGGCGCGGCGGAAGGCCGGGGAGGACGCCACGAGTCCTGGCCGGGTGTTCCGCGACGCGGCCTTCGCGCCGGAGATGGTGGTGATCCCCGCCGGCGAGTTCCTGATGGGCTCGCCGGAGGACGAGAAATACCGAGGTGAAGATGAGGGTCCCCAGCACCGGGTCGTGATCCCGGCGCCGTTTGCCCTGGGCAAATACGCGGTGACGTTCGAAGAGTTCGACCACTTCGTTCGCGAAAGCGGCCATGACCACGAACCTGGTGACTATGGTTGGGGCCGCGGCCGGCGGCCTGTGGTCGACGTGAGCTGGGATGAAGCTGTTGCCTATTGCCGTTGGCTAAGCGAGGAGACGGGGCACGATTATCGGCTGCCGACGGAAGCGGAATGGGAATACTCCTGCCGTGCCGGAACGACAACCCCGTTCCATTTCGGCGAGACGATCAGTACCGATCAGGCAAACTATGATGGGAACTGCACTTATGGGAATGGCCGGGAGGGTGTATATCGTGGGAAGACGATGAAGGTGGGACGGTTTCCGGCGAATGCGTTTGGCCTGCACGAGATGCACGGGAACGTCTGGGAATGGTGCGCGGATCGTTACGAGAACGATGCATACGAAAAGTATATTGACGTTTATCCGGCTATGGTTGGGGATTTGGAATCCTCTCGCGTCCGCGTTCTTCGCGGCGGTTCCTGTTTCACCAATCCGAGCTTCCTGCGCTCCGCCTACCGCTTCTGGTACTCCATTGACTTCCGGCTCATCATCTTCGGATTCCGCGTTGCCCGGACGCTTTAGCGAAGCTAAAGCTTATTTCTTGAGTCTTTACCCCTTTACCACTTTGGGGGTGTCCAGAGGCGTGCGTCCGAGATGTCTCGGTAATCTAACTGAATGGAAGGAGTCAGTGAGAAAAGGGGTCAGGACTTGAATTATGAATTCCCAATCGCGATCCGTGTTTATCCGTGTCTTGTATCCAGTCGGGGGACACAATACGCATTTAATTTCCTAACTCCCCGATCCGTGTTCATCCGTGTTCATCGGTGGCTTGAATTTGGCGGTCTTGCCGCACAGACATGACGGGGGTGGGAATCAACCACGGATGCACACCGATGAACACGGATAAGGAAGAGGACATCATACGCATAAATATTCCTAAATATATGAGTCACCACACTTAATATGTGGGCAAACGTATAGTGTGCGGGTATTAAGCTGGTTTCTAAAATATAGGAATGTTAATACGTATAGTGTCCGCATATTCTTTCATGCGGTGTTGCCCGGCTTGCGGCGCAATGGCTGTGGCGTCAATCGCCCCTGCCGGTGGTGCGCCGACATCGGCGCGGTGGCGGTCAACTAGAGATACGCGCCCTCTTGGCGCACAGGTTGATAAGTGGAATTCCACCGGTTTTGACCTTTGCGGACAGCGTTATGATCGGCCATTCATTTCTTGCCGTAGGAGTGGCCCCGATCCCAGGGGACGTCAAGGCTACCGCTTCGCGGCACCGCGCCAAGCGCGGCTTCGACCTTGAGTTCCTCTAGGATCGGGACAAAATGACTAAGGGCTCGTCACAAAATAACCGCGTCACTTCCCTTCCGTCGTCATGCCCGGCCTTGAGCCGGGTATCCACGCGGTTGATGCCGAGCGCGAGGCCCGTGGATGGCCGGATCAAGTCCGGCCATGACGACGGATGGAGGATGGTGATTCATTTATTCTGTTACGGTCACTAAGCATGATACGGAAATCATCATCGCCGGCGTTGCCTTTTTCCTTGCATCCCGGCGTTGGGGCTTTACCCTTTCAGGCATAATCAAGCAAAACCCGGGCTTGCGCCGACCAATCTTGACATGCTCTAAGAGCTCGTGACCGTTTTCGGGGAACCAACCCGTGGGAGGATTTCGTGACCGGCAAAGTACCATCCGAACCCCGTTGCGCGGCCCTTGTCGGACCCTACCTGTGCGGCAAGACGACATTGCTGGAGAGCCTTCTCGTCGCCTCCGGCTCCGTTCACCGCAAGGGCAGCATCAAGGACGGAAACACCGTCGGCGACGGCACGCCCGAAGCGCGCGACCGCCAGAGAAGCACCGAGCTTTCCGTCGCCAGTACCCGCTACCTGGACGAAGACTGGACCTTCATCGACTGTCCGGGCTCCGTTGAACTGTCCCAGGACACCTTCAACGCGCTGATGGTGGCGGACACGGCGGTGGTCGTCTGCGAACCCGAGGTGAACAAGGCTCTGACCCTGTCCCCGGTGTTCCGGTTCCTGGACGAGCACAACATCCCGCACTTCGTTTTCATCAATAAAATGGACACCGCGCAGACAAGGATAAAAGCGGTCATCGAGGCTTTGCAGGCGGTGTCCGAACGGCCGCTGATCCTGCGCGAGGTTCCCATCCGCGACGGCGAACGCGTTAGCGGCCATGTGGACTTGGCCAGCGAACGGGCGTTCCGGTGGAACACCGGCAAGCCCTCGGATCTGGTCCAGGTCCAGCTTCCCGAACAGGTTGTCGAGCGCCAGCAGGAAGCACGCACCGAAATGCTGGAGGCACTGGCCGACTTCAACGACGCCTTGCTCGAAGAGCTCCTGGAAGACATCATTCCCAGCACCGACGATATCTACGCCAACCTGACCAAGAACCTGCAGGAAGACCTGATCGTTCCGGTGTTCTTCGGTTCGGCCGAAAGCGACAACGGCATTCGCCGTCTCTGGAAGGCGCTTCGTCACGAAGCTCCCGAGCCGTCGGTGACAGCGAAAAGATGGGGGCTGGAAACGTCGGGCGAGGCTTCGGCGCAGGTTTTCAAGACCCTGCATGGCAGCCAGACCGGCAAGCTTTCCCTGGCGCGGGTGTGGAGTGGCGAAATTGCCGACGGCATGACCGTCAACGGGAGCCGAATCAGCGGGCTCTTCACTTTGTTCGGCCAGAAGCAGGACAAATTGGCCAAGGCCGGGCTCGGCGCCGTCGTCGCCTTGGGGCGCATGGACGCCGTCGCCACCGGCGATGCACTCTCGCCTTCAGGCAATGCCAAGGGCTCGGACTGGCCCCAACCCCTGCCGCCTCTGTTTTCCCTGGCCATCCACGCCGAAAACCGGGCCGACGAAGTCAAGCTCACGGGGGCGCTCGCCAAGCTTGCGGAAGAAGATTCCTCGCTTTCCTTTCAGCAAAATCAAGACACCAACGAGCTGCTGCTGTGGGGGCAAGGCGAAATGCACCTTCAAGTCGCTCTTGACCGCTTGAAAAACCGCTACAACATGTTGGTCACCTCGGACCGGCCTCAAGTCCCTTACAAAGAGACTGTCCGCAAGTCGATTTCCCAGCACGCTCGTCACAAAAAGCAAAGCGGCGGTCACGGCCAGTTCGGCGACGTCCACCTGGACATCAAACCGTTGCCGAGAGGATCGGGATTCGATTTCAATAGCACCATTACCGGCGGCGTAGTGCCCAAACAGTACATTCCCGCCGTCGAAAACGGCGTCAAGGACTACATGAAGCGGGGGCCAATGGGCTTCCAGGTGGTCGATATCGCGGTGACGCTGACCGACGGCCAATACCATTCGGTCGACAGTTCCGACTTGGCTTTCAAGTCGGCGGCGCAATTGGCCATGCGCCAAGGCATGCCCAATTGCAATCCGGTTCTTCTGGAGCCGATCTTCATGGTGAAGATTGCCATTCCCAACGAGTTCACCTCCAAGATCCAACGCCTGATCAGCGGGCGGAGAGGGCAGATCCTCGGTTTCGACGCCAGACCCAGCAGGAAAAATTGGGACGAGGTTTCGGTGCAATTGCCGCAGTCGGAAATGCACGACCTGATCATCGATTTGCGGTCGATTACCTTAGGCGTCGGCACGTTCGTTTGGGAGTTCGACCACTTGCAGGAAGTCACCGGCAAGGTTGCCGATCAAGTCGTTAGCGAGCGGGCCGCGGCCAAAAAATAGATGCATATCTCCTCATAACGCCGCCCGAGGCCCCGATAGGGACGGAAATCAAACCGGGTCACAAACCTAGACCCCATGTCCGATCTGGACGTGGGTGACCCGTCTCACTGTATGCAGGTGTCGAGGGTTGCGCCAGATGGTCCGGCGCCGGTGAACGCATGCGTTCACCATGCATAGGAGACGGATCATGGAAGAGACTATCACATTTGTCGGTTTGGACGTTCACAAGAAGAGCATTTCGGTGGCGATTGCCGAAGATGGC
>Ga0187833_10004501_pt1 | contig 13597 bp, 15 predicted proteins | sample ETNtaG_37_FD_167968 | JGI IMG/M metagenome (GOLD analysis project Ga0187833, IMG submission 167968) | Marine microbial and viral communities from oxygen minimum zone, Eastern Pacific Ocean - ETNP2014_SV_400_PacBio MetaG (Illumina Assembly) | ecosystem: Environmental > Aquatic > Marine > Hypoxic... | reverse complement strand
AATTTTTAATGCAATAAATACTACTTATAAGTTTTTGACTAATAAAGAATTAAGAGAATCTACTATTGCAATTAGTGGAATCGGTAAGGTTGGAAGCAAGTTATCAAAACTTTTATTTGAAAAGAAAGCGAATTTAATTGTTTCAAATGTTGGAGGAGATCCAATAGATCAATTGAAACATGATGAAATATCTTTTACGGAATCTGATATAAATTCTATCTTTGAACAAAAATGTGATATAATTTCACCGTGTGCATTAGGTGGTTCGATTAATTCAGAGACCAAAAAAAAATTAAAATGTAAAGCAATTGTTGGTGCAGCCAATAATCAATTGGATAGACCAGAAACGGCTGAGTGGTTAAAGAAAAACAATATTTTTTATGCGCCAGATTATCTAGTTAATTCCGGTGGAGTGATTGCAATTTCTTGTGAAATTAATAATTCAGAAGATGCTTTAGACGGCCAATTAAACAAAATTTCCGACAAAATTTTATCATTATTAAAAGAGTCAAAAGAAAGTAATTTATCGACAGATAAAATTGTGGAAGATTTGGCCTGGAAAAGAATTAATATTTAAAATTCTATGTTTAAAATTGTATAATATTTTAATCAAATAACTTAAATTTTTTTTTTAATTCCTTATCCTGGAAAATTGAAAGTATTTTTGTCGCGATTTTTAAAAAAGATTTATAAGAAGAGCTTTTATTTTCTTTTATTAAATATTTATTAAATAAAAATTCTAATTTACCTAAAAATTTATCTAAAAACTTTTTATCATTATCGAATCTTAGGTCTTCAGCGCTGTCACGAATACCTTTATTAGATATTTTTTCTTGAGAAAAACTATAATTAGAATCAATATTAAAAACCGCTATTGACTGGTAAAACTCTACAGAAAAAATTTTGTCTTGTAAAAAATTCATTTTTTTTTTTTCAAAAACTTTAGATCTTGAATTTAATTGATCCACAATTATTTTACTAAAATTTATAAAGGAGTACTTTGATGGGTTACGAAATTTTGTCATATAACTGGAATGCACATCCTCTACTACCAACATTCCATTATCATTAATGTTAGGAATAGTTTCTAATAAAGTAAAAACTTGCTGTTTATTTGTATGTCCACCATCATCAATTACAACGTCAACATTACCAACTTTTTTAAAAAAATCCTCCCAAAAATTTGGATCAGACTGATTGCCAATAAAAATTTTAAACCCATGTTTTTCCCATTTTTTTGCATTAGGATTTAGATCTACTCCAATGATTTCCGCATTTCCATCAAAAAAATTTCTCCACATAAAAAGCGAACCACCATTTAATACACCGATTTCAACTAAAATAATTTTTTTTCCAGTATATTTTTTAAAAATATGATCATAAATTTTAAAGTAATTATTATGTTTTGTTGAATAGTATTTTGAAGTTTCAAAAGATTTAAATGAATCAGGCATCTTTTTATTATTATAAATCTAAATCTAGTTAAGTATATTAAAAATTTTATCTAGGTTTTTTTCGATAGACTTATCCGAATGTCTAAAATTTTCAGATATTTCTTGTAATAAAGTAAAACAATATTTTTTATTATCTAACAGTTTTTCAACTAATGATATTAGATCTGATAAATTATTGAATAAAATTTTATTATGAATATTTTTCCAAACTTTTTTACTATCACTTTGAACACTTTGAATAATCAATCCACCAGACTCAATAATTTGAATTGATCTTGGATATAAAGAGATACTTCCCTCAATAGATCCCAAATCTAAACAAACATTTCCTTTATACATTCTTTTTATTTTTCTTATATTGTAATTTGAGGGCAATGAATTAAAAGGAAACATAAACCAATCGTTTCCAATAAGATTTAGTTTTTTATTAAATATTTTTTCTATGTTTTTAATAATCTCAAATCTTAAAAAAAGTTTGAGTTTTTTGTACAAATTAAATGTTTTTATTTCATCTTTATTATTTAATGAATTTTTTTCCCAAAAATTACTATTATCGATTAGTGTAAAATCTTCTATAAGTTGAATTTTATATTTGTCCCAAATATTTTTTTCTTCAGTATTAGCGTTAATATCTATTCTAGACATATATACTATTTTTAGGTCATCCTGAATTTGAGTTTTTTTTATATTTATAGGGTACATTTGAAAAATTTTTTTATTTTCTATAAAAGGATTATCAATGGTTACAAAATTGTTATTTAAATTTTTGAAATCATTGGGAATATTCAGAGTAGTACCTCTCATCCAAAAATTTATACCTTTCGATTTATCGGAAATTAATGGTCTTCCATCACATGAAATAGCCTTACCTATTCTTAAGAATAATAATATTTTCGCAATAAAATTTTTAAATGGTCCGCCCAAATTAAGAATAAAATATTTTCCACAAATTCTAGTATTTAAAAAATTGTTTAACTCCTTTTGCCTGTATCTATGTTTAAATGAAAAATAAATTAATCTCATTTGATTTATGATATATTTTTCTCATAAAATTAATAATTACAATTGTTTTTACATTCTTAGAGAAAATTGTACAATACTATGATGTTTAAATCTTTTATATACGTTTAAATTTCAATATTTTTTTTAAAATTAATATGATATTAAGAAAAAATTAAAGAAGCAGTTATAGTACATGGTAATGAAAATTCTCACTTATTTTTTAACACTTTTTTTATTTTTTTCTCCAATTTCTGCTAAAGAATTTCGAATCGATTTTAGTGATGAGGGAATGAAAATCCTAAAGAAAAAAGGCTTTGGTAAAAAAACCATCTATACCAACGCTAAAGATAATAAAGGCTATTATTTAAAAGCCGTGGCAGACTCTGGTGCAACAGGACTAGGTGTTGAAATAAAAAATAAAAAGCTCTTAGAAGAGATGCCTTTTTTAAATGTCACTTTTAAAATTGAGCAAGATTTTACAAATATTGACCAAACAACTAAAGATGGTCACGATTGGGTTGCAAGAGTGATGATTGGACATGGTAAAAAAATTGGTTCTAAATTACTAAGTTTGTCCCATTCATCATTTTTGGACGAAGGGTTTCTTCAACAAAGCCCATGGACAAAAGGCAGTCGTGATTATGTTATCTCGAACGATAAAAGTGGAGAATGGCATACACGCAAGGTTAATGTAAAAGAATTACTCGAAAAAGTCCACAATATTTCTTTTACTAATTTTCTTGCAGTATTTTCAGATTCTAACAACTCAAAACAAAAAATTATTGCATATTACCGAGATATATATTTTTCATCTGAATAATTGCCGTGTAGGGGCATCAGTAATAAATTAGTTTCTTTTTTTGATTGATCTATTTTTATTTTTTTTACTGAACTGGTACTATTCATCAATGTATTATAATATTTTGACTTAATTAAATGTATTAGTAAGATATTGTTTAACAGTCAGGATAGAATGAAAATAAGCCTAATATCATTATTTCCAGATATTCAGTGTTTTGGAATAAGAACTTTATCAGCATGTCTTAAACAGGAAGGACATGATGTTGATTTGTTTTTTTTATTGAAGCAATATTGGGAAAAGTACGACAAGCAGACTTTGGATGAATTTGCTAAATTAACAGAAAAATCTGATTTAATCGGAATATCCTTGATGACAAATTTTTTTGATAATGCAGTTCAAGTAACTCGAAAGCTAAGAGAGAATAGCAATGCTTGTATATTGTGGGGAGGAGTGCACCCGACGATAAGACCTATAGAATGTCTTGGTTATGCAGACATGATTGCTATAGGTGAATCCGAGCAAGCTTTGGTAGAAGTAACAAGAAAAATACAAAATAAACAGTATTACTATGACACCAAAGGCATGTGGTTTAGGGATAAAGAAAAAATAATTAAAAATCCAAACCAACCATTACCTGGAACCCCTGCTTCAATGTACAAACATCTGGATCAAGTACCATTTCAAGATTATGACCACGATACGCATTTTATACTGAGGAATGATGGTATTCAAAAAATGGATATAAATTTTATGAACTCCATGCTTGATGTATATTTAACTATGCCTACAAGAGGCTGTCCTTTTGCGTGTACATTTTGCGTCAACAATTATTACATGAAAATGCATCCTCATCAAAAACCAATAAGAAAAAGAAGCGTAGATCACATAATTAAAGAAATAGTGGATGCAAAAAATCGCTTTTCTTCTATAGAATTTATAAAGTTTGAGGATGATGCTTTCTTTTTAATGTCCAAGGAAGAAATGACAGATTTTAGTATACAATATAAGGAAAAAGTAAAATTGCCATTAATTATTCTCGGGGCTACTCCCTCAACTCTTACCAAAGAAAAATTTTCTTTAATGGTAGATGCGGGTTTATGGGAAATTAGAATGGGCATACAGAGTGCAGGCGCAAATACAAAAAGAATATTTAAACGTCCACACTCTAATAAAAGAGTGTTCCATGCCACAAACATAGCAAACAGATTTAAACATAAAGTTAGAGCAAAATATGACATTATTATAGATAGTCCTTGGGAGACTGATCAGGATCAAATAGAAACCTTAATGTTTTTAGCAAAAATTAAAACTCCATGGTTATTAAATCTTTTTTCATTAACTTTTTATCCAGGGACAGATTTATATGATAGAGCAAAGAAAGATGGAATAATAACTGACGATTTAAACGAAGTTTATCGTAAGAGCTTTCATGGGTTTAAAAAAAATTATTTGAATGCTCTTTTCTTTATGTTGAAAGATTATGTTGAAATTGGATTAGGAATTCATCCAAAAATAATGTCCTTGCTGACTAGTCAAAGTATGATGAAATTAAAACTGCACAAATTATTATTTATAATTCTAAAAAAAATATTTATTGTGGCATATCCAATATTTAGAGCAAAACGTTTGATACAACTAAGTTTTAGTGATCTTAAAGAGGGAAATTTGACCAGAATAAAAATGCATCTAAGGAAAAAAAATATTTTCTCAGGTCTCTTTTTTCCTCAAAGATCGAGATCGAACATTGATCTAAAACCAGAGGAGAGTATTACTAATAAGGATAGAAGGTCACTAGCTGATTGGGATTAAGTGTCGATCTAGATGCTAATTAAGTTCAGCAATTTTATCTAAAAAAATAATTATTTGTATGAGGTTGCATTCAAAGGTTTGAGAATCCTTTAATCATATTTTGCATAAAGGATAAATTTTAAATATTAATATTTGTTTTTTTTAAAATTTAATTAGCATTCCTTGTCCTGTAGGTAAACCCAAGGGTTTGCTAATACCTTGACTAAAACAATAATCATCAATTGTTTTTCTTTGTTCGTTATAACTATTTCCTACAAAAGAGTAATCATCAAATATAATTACACTTCCCGATTTCATTTTTGGATAAAAAAACTCAAATGCCTTTCTTTCAGGATAAGAATTATTCATGTCTAAATGTAAAAAATCTGGCGAAAAAAAATTTTCTCTTACTTGATTTAAGGTATTGGGGATACTTCCTTTTATTAAATTTATGTTTTTTAAAAAATCAAATCTTTTTTTAAAGACTTCGTAATCAACGTTTCCATAAGAAGTTGTTTTATAATCGTGGGATTTTAAATGTTTAGGAACGTATTCTAAGTCAACTCCTTCAAAAGTATCCATTATTAAAAAATCCGAACTCATAAAAAATTTATTATATTTGTCCAGTTTTTTAAAATAGTTTGTCAAAGTTAAAAGTGTAATCCCGATACCGCCGCCACATTCAACATAATTAAAAGATAATTTTTTTTTGATTTTATTGTCTAAAATCATTTTTATTATCAAAACAACCGTGAAAAGTCTCCATTCATTGTATAAAGAATGATTTAATATCTTCCGATTTTCTTTTAATGTTAATTGAAATTCTAAATCATTTTTTCCTCCAAAAAAATGACTGGTAATTAAACCGTCGTCAAGCCAAGATGGTCTTACTCCGTGAAATGTCCATCGAAATAATCGAAAAATTAATTCATTTTTAATTTTTTTTATAACTTTAATCATTTTAAAATTCTGAGAATATTTTTTATTATTTTGAATTATATTTTTGATTTCATAATTTTTGATATTAGGATAAATAGATAAAGCAAAAAAGTAAATTTTGAATAATTATGCTGGATAAATGAAAAAACTATCTCTAAAGATGTTCCTGTTTTTATAGTTATTTTGGTAATGACCATTCGGTTGGCGTGGGTAATAAAAAAGAGGCTAGGTGCACATCATGACAACAATACACCAGGCACCCATTAAAAAAGTCAGGACTGTATCGGATACATAAATTATTCCATTTATATCCCTACAATCCCTTTTTTTAGCTTTGCCTTTCATAATTAGTTGTTATAAATAAAAGAAAATTAACACCAGGGCGGTTAGCTCAGTTGGTAGAGCATCTCGTTTACACCGACTTAGTCCATTGTTCTAAATCCACGTTAATCCTTACTTAATTTATTTACAACCCCTCTTTGTCACACCTACGTCACACTTGGTCACAAAAACCAAAGGAGAAAGACATGAGCACAATAAGGAAACGTGGAGATAAATGGCAAAGCATAATTCGCATATCAGGACACCCATTAATTGCGAAATCATTTGTATCAAAAACAGATGCAAAACGTTGGGCTACTTTAACGGAGACAAAGTTGAGGCGAGATGACGCGGGGATATCATCAATCAAGTTCCCAAAATTTGATGATACCGCTAGACGTTATATTGAGGAAATCTCAGTATTAAAGAAATGTCATTATGACGAACGTTTGACAATTTTAGGATTGTTAAAAGAGTCTTGGTCGTCGTATCCAATAAATAAAATCAAATCGCATACAGTTAATAAGTACAAGGCAAACTTAGCAAAGACTGTTAGCGGCTCTACTGTAAACAGGCGTCTAGACGTTCTCTCAAGTATGTTTACTACATTCAAAAGAGAATGGAGTTATCCTGTTGAGAATCCTGTTCTGTCAGTTAGGCGTCCAAAGAAAGCCGAGCCAAGAGATAGACGTTTAAGTGATGCAGAAATAAAGAGACTGTTAAGGGGCAATAGAACGAGTCCGACAATGCGGTCTATCATAGAGATAAGTCTTGAAACAGCTATGAGGAAATCGGAGATTCTGCGTATAGATCTAGACTTGATTGAAGGGCAAACTCTAAAAATCCCTATCGCTAAAACGGAGCCAAGAATAATCCCCTTAACTAAGCGAGCCTTGTCTTTAATTAAAAATGCGGAGCTCCCATTTAAAATATCTAAATGGCAAGTGAGTAAACAGTTTCATAAGTTATGTCAGGACTATGGAATTAAAAATGCAGTTTTTCATGATGTCCGTAGAAATAGTCTGACCAACTTTATGAAAGACAAGGGGCTCAATGTCCCTGAGACAATGAAAATTGCAGGTCATTCAGACCCGCGTATGTTATTGCGTATTTATAATAATTTAGAGGCACATCACGTCGCTAAGAAGTTAAACTCTTAAAATGTGCAACGCTCAACGTAGGCTTTCAGCCTACGTTTCGCGTGTTTTAGACTCGTCTCCTACAAAATAATATAACGGCAACAAAAAGGCACATTGAAAAAACGTTATTGCATTCCTATTTTATTTTGATATAAGGAATCTGCAGCTATGAAAGAGCTTAGTCTTAAATAAAGACTGCGTTAACGAATTCCCGAGAAACTGCTGCCTTCTTAATTTGAATTCTAAATATACCTGACAGGTTATTAAATTATGAAGAACAAATTTTATAGAAATGTTATCGATAACATCAGAAGCCATTTTGCTAAGCATGATGACCTTCTATTTTCTTATAAAAATTCAAAACGCTTTCTCCATCCTTTAAACCCTGTCAGATAGAGAATATTTTGTGGGGCTGCTTTGCAGCTCCACATGCTTATTCTGATAAGGAGAAAACATATGCCAAATGGCAAAAGAAGAATTGGAGATAATTCAGCAAATATTAATCCAATACAAGACCAAGCAATTCGTCTCATCAAAGAAATACATGAAAACGTGATTGATTTGGATAAACACATCAAACAATCATTTCTTGGCAGAAATAAAACTGCACGAGACAACGGGGCTTTGATGTCGAACGTTATATCAAACAAGTTGATACAACGTTTTGAATCATGGTTTGCAGTCGTTGCTGCAAAAGCAAATGGTGCTGACGTACACGCAGCTCCCGTCAAAACCCATAAATTAAATATTGTCGCGAATGAAAATTCAGAACGTTTCGGACAATACTTGATAAATAAAAAGAAATGGGTTGATCAGTATGGCGATACCTATCCAACTAAAAAGAAATTTTTAGAAGCGATCGGAGCTGTTGATGACGAAAGCTAAGCCACTTAAAGCATCAACAATGCTTATTGTTGATCTAGTTAAAACGAACGCTCTACTATCTAAAACGATTGAATCTCAACAAAGCGAGATCTCTATGTTAAATTTTAGAATTGGGGGCTTTCTAGATTATTTTAAGCAAAAGAGAAAATTCACTAACAAAAAATATCGGGGAGTGAATTAATGGCTTGGCACTATGAAACGGATTGGGATATTAACCCAATAACTAAAACGATAACAACAATTTATCGAAAGTACATACTCACGCCAACGGGCGAACAACACGAGGTCATACGTTATGATAGCGAAGGTCAGACTATTGAGCAAGACTTTGTTGATACACACGAGAGAACATATTCTAAAAGAATCTCGAAAGAAGAATATGATAATCGGGGTGTTAAATGATTCAGCAAATAGCCAAAAAGCTGATTGATAACGGGATATTTATTATCCCGTTATTGCCTAACGAAAAATATAACGGGGACAGGGACATACTAACAAAAGAATATAAAGTTAGCGATCTGATTCCTAAGGGCAATCTCGGTATTAACTTAAAAAAATCAAATTTATATTGTGTTGATTTAGATACGGAAGATGCAATTTATTTTGGCAATCTTTGGCTGCCCCACAATACAAGAATACATGGCAGAATAAATAATGGCGTTAAACAACAAACGCATTTTTATTTTAAATCTGACGGCAGTATAAAAGAAAATATTAAGAATAGAGGTGTTGTTGATTTTCTAATTGATCATAACGTCGTCGTTTTTGGGCAAACTAAAAACAAGCATAGCAAACTACTAATGCGCCGCTATATAGCGAAAGAGAGTCATTTGTGTACGTTTAATGAGTCTTTTTTAGCTGCATATAATAAAGTTTGTTTTGCTGCAGCTCTTGCTCCACACTTAAAACTTCTTAACGCTAACGATACCGCTCTCAAATTAGATTCTTGTATCATGCGCTATACGAATTGGAATGACGAGCAGCGCGAGCAATTTCTCTTGGACGTTTATCAAAGGGTTATGCCCGACTCAAAAGATGTTAAACCAAAAGAGTTCCAAAGAAAGATCAGAAGCAATAACAAAAAAATAAAAAACGCTGGCTATAATGCTTTGGCAAAAACAATCGGTGTTGATGAGATTCAGCTCAAGACATGGCTCGATTGGATTGGCAAAGTTCCTGAGGACGATAAATATCAAAAAGTTAAATCGTACAGGGATTTTAATTCAACGGGGATAGATATTGCAGCTCTAATGCAAACTGAATTGCCTGAGCTGCGTTATGCCGTGAAGCCAATACTGCCTGAGGGATTAGTCTTATGCGCGGGTCGTCCTAAAGCTATGAAAAGTTGGACAGCATTAAAACTTGCTTATGCTGTTCAGAACGGCGAGAAATTTTTAGATCATGAGACCATTCAAGGAGATGTTCTAGGATTATTTCTTGAAGATAATAAGCGGAGATTGCAAGATCGTATTAATAAGTTGGATTATAAAGACGCTAAGCAACATCCAACAGTTGATACCGAAGCTCCATATCTTGCGTTCGGTCTTGAAGAATCTTTGCAAAAATGGATTGATTCAAGAAAGAATCCAAGACTAATCATCATTGATACGCTTGCGAAGGTTAAGCCAAGAACAACAAAGAAAAATGCAACGGCTTATGATTTAGATAATGAAATGCTGCGAGAGCTGCAAAAGCTAGCAATGGATAATAACATTTGCATTCTTTGCATCTCGCATCTAGGCAAAGCCGATAGAGACTATTCTTGGGACAAAATCCAAGGCAGCGTAGGTATGCAAGGCATAACGGATGCAATGTGGATGATTGACCGAGGAGATACAAGTTCCAACGCTAGTGTTTCGGGTAGAGGTAGAGACATTAACGATTTTGCTTTTGCGGTTAGTTGGTCAGCATACACTTGGAGTTACCACATGGAAGGGGAGCTTGATTTAATTCATGCAGCCGAAAATAAAAAAGAAATAATAAAAGCCATGCAAGAATTAGCAAAAGGTGGCAAAGATGAAGTCTTTCCAAGGGACGTCATTAATTATTATTCTTTCTCCCATAACTCAAAAGACGCTCGCAGAATCCAAAAGACAATGCAACGAATGAAGGAGAAGTTTGAGCTAGGCGAAGGAAGCAAATGGGGGACGTACTCCTTAGACAAGCCGCTTGAGCCTTGGGACACGCCGCATAAAACGGGCGGCATAGACTTTGAATCGGACAAGGGGAAAGGATTTGAAAACGTTAAGAGATGATTGTCTAAGTTGTCTATCTGTCTTTTTATAAATAGACACATAGACAGAATAGACGTTCATTTGTATAAAGTATTCCGCGTCTCCGTCCGCCCGTGGAATCTTTGACGTTAACGCCATGCTACTGTCTAAAATTGTGAGAAATGAATAAAAAGATTCATTTAGAAAATTCTTTTGGAGTAGCTGCTTGTTCCCTGTCTCTCGGCACTTGCTGCTCGAGACTTGTGGCTAGGGACTTTTATGATAAAAGATTCTTATGAAAATAAATGAGTATAACGGCATGATGAAATACTTAACTCGCCCCAAAGCGAAGAAGGAAGATATTTTGCAGTTCATTGATTATTATAAGGGCAAGTTCGGTACGGACGAAGCACTAGATGCATATAAAAAGAAATATGCCAAAACTGCTAATCTCTATGATGACTCCGAAGATCCGCGTTATGTATCGCCCCGTGAGCTAGAGGATATTAAAAAGAGTCTACCTGTATCTGAAATGGTTAAGAAGCCAAAAATTAAAAAGACTTTAGCTGTAGAAAAGCCGAAGCCCCCTGTCATAAGTCTATTAGAGTTTGAAGATTGGCTTAATGACATTGACCCTAACTACATTGAAAAACCCGAAGAAGAAGTTCTATTGCACGTCCCCCGTTCCAAAGCTGAAGGAATTAGATCAATACTGAAGCTACATAAATCTTAATTGCAACTATCAAAAAAACTACTCACAAAATATTGGACCACTTGTTCTTGCTCCACCTGACCTTGCCCAACATCTAGTACGAACAACTTCTTTAACAAAATATTGCAAATCTCTAACTTTTCCATTATCAAATCTAAGAACAATATCTTTCCAACCATGTTCATGTTTTTCAATAGCGTGTGCTGATGTAATAATCTTCTCACCTTTAAAAAGTATTCCAATCATTGCAATAGCGATCATTGTCAAAATGAATTTAGTATATTTATCCATGTTTCCTCCTTTCTTCCGTATCATACCATTTTTTATAATTTTTATCCCGCCTCTGGTTTCGGGGTGGTTAGTTTAAATCTAACAGCACATCAGCATGCGTTTTAGCTTTTTTGAGTTTTTCGTATTCTGCCATGGTGTTCATGCAGAACAATTGTATCGTTGCAGGTTCACCAATTTTTGCTAATTCTTTCGTGCTATAAATTTTACTTGGTCCCGATGTAATCTTTACTTTATGTGCTTTTAAAAATGCAGTTAATGTTTGCGAAGCCACCGCAAAGTTCACGTTTTCTGGAATGTAGGCTGCCTTTTCCAACATATAAAGTTGGCTTAATCCTGCCGATGCAATACCCACTACTTGACCATTCATATTTACTACTGGACCTCCACTATTTCCAGGTTGGATAGCTGCATCGATTTGTATCTGCGAAATATTATTGCCGAGTCCAGTTAATGAACTCACTATTCCTTTGGTTAGTTTAACACTATCACTAAGTTCTTGTGAAAGCGGATAACCGAAAGCAATAATGTCTTCACCTAGTTCCGCACCATCGGTTTTGATATTGAGATATTTTTTATTTTTAAATTTGCCCTTAACCAAACCTATATCGTTCACCATATCGGTAGCTAGAATGTTTAAAAAGATTTCTACACCTTCTTCATAAGCTTTAACTTTTTTGCAAACTCCAACAACGTGATCATTGCTCACAATATGTCCTTGATCACTGACAAAAAATCCTGAGCCCGAGCCAATGATAATAATCTCATCTTCTTTAATGGGTTCTGGTTCTTTTTTCTTAGGTTTTTTGGCTACTTCAGGTTTCTTGGCTACTGTTTTAGGTTCTTTCTTCTTAGGTTTTTTTGTGTCGCTCAATGTATATGTTTGGTTTAATCTCCATTTAAGTAATTTAGCCTTCATTTTTTGGTTGGTAGGGTTCAAACTTAAATAATATTCTATAGCTTCTAAATTACTGTAAAAAATTTTTGTAAGTTTATAGCCTTTAGGGAAAAACATGCCTTTGGCTGGTGTGTTTGATTCAAAACCATAGCTTATCTTATTACCATTTCTAGACAGATACATAGCGCTGCCAGAGCCAGAATGCATATATTTTGGATAAGTATTACGAAGGTGCAGTTCCGTCCAACCTAATTTGAATCTTTTAAAAAGTTTTCTAAATTCAGAATGATCCATGCCAACTCTTATGCGATTTGATTCTGCATATGCTTTTTGAGTATTGCTAGAAATACCAATGCAAATATTTAGCAACAACCCCATCACCAAGATCCATAAAAAGCGTTTGGTCATTATTTTTGTAGTGCTGGCCCTCTCTTAACACACACTTGTACTATAAGCTCTTTTGTATTTTTGTTGTTGGTTTTTTTCCCCCATGATTCCTCGCATACGGCTTTCATGTCTCTATATTGAAGAGTAGTGCCTAAATAAATAAAAAGACCAATTATGATTGCGCCGATAATTATGGCCAGGGGTAAATAATATTCTTTTTTCATTTATTATTTTAAAATTTCTTTTCTAATTTTGTGCACATAAAGACTTTCCCTGAAACAATTTCATAATCATATGTGCCAGTTCCGTGCCATGGTTTTTTCGACCTTCCTATAGCAAATATTCCCTCTACTCTTTCAATTATAACTTGGTACAAATGTTCTTTATGCTTTTCGTTATCCCATGCATTCCAATTTGAAATGTATCCATCATAGCTTGTTTTACCTTTTTCAAGTCCTCTACCCAAAGATTTAACTATGATATCATTATAAACTGCTACTTTAAATTCTAATCGATTTGATCCTGAAAAACCTAACACCTGAATCTTTTTTTTATTAAAAGTTACATACACTTTGTGCTCTTCATCTTCTGATACGCAGTTTAATTTAATATCTTTAGGAAATGCATTACTACAAACCACCAAACTCAGAACCAAGATCATTAAAAGTTTTTTCATTATTTAAATTCACTAAAGAATGCTTTTCGGTTATTTGCGGCAGCTATCATTTGTTTAACTTTTGCAACTGTCATCCAGCATTCTATATAAACT
>Ga0187833_10004500_pt1 | contig 13598 bp, 20 predicted proteins | sample ETNtaG_37_FD_167968 | JGI IMG/M metagenome (GOLD analysis project Ga0187833, IMG submission 167968) | Marine microbial and viral communities from oxygen minimum zone, Eastern Pacific Ocean - ETNP2014_SV_400_PacBio MetaG (Illumina Assembly) | ecosystem: Environmental > Aquatic > Marine > Hypoxic... | reverse complement strand
ATCTTTCTTTAATTATTTCTTCTTCAGCTTCCTTTAAAAGCTTATCTGTATCTGGTTTCTTTTCTATTTTCTCTTCTACTTTTGGAGCTCCAACTGGTTTCTCTTCAACAGTTTCAATTTCTTTCTCTTCTTTTACTTCTTCTTTAGTTTCTTCCTTAACTTCTTCAACTTTCTCTTCTTTTTCTTTTGCTGAATCTTTTTCTAAAAGGTTCTCTTCTTTCTTCTCAACCTCTTCCTTTAACTTTTCTCCTTCATCTACACCTTTCTTAACTTCATCTTCAACACTAGGCATATTATCTTCTAAAGCCTTACCTTCCCTAGCTCCTTTACTAACTAACATCTCAACATTATCTTTAACAACATAACCAACATCAATACCTAAGTTAATAGCATCCCAATATCCTTTTACAACATTCTCAACATATTCACTTTCATCAATATCTAAAACTTCTTTACTTAAGATTTCACCTTTATTATAAACACTAGTTAAATTCAAACCAACTTCCATCGGTTCAACACCCAACTTACTCAAAATATCAGCTTTCTCAAAACTTATTTCTTCACCTTCTTTAACTAAAACAACATCATCTTGAACAACAACCTTACCATCTTCCACACTTGCTATAATCCCAACACTTCCTAATTCTCCAATTATTGGTCCCGGTGGAAAGCTAGTTGGACCCTTATTAACAACAATATCATTTAATGCTACTTGTCCAGGTTTAGCAGCAGTTTTAGTCTTACTTTTCTTTAAAATATTAAACAAACTAAAAGGTTCTTCTTTACTAAACAACAAAGCAGGAACTCCTTTCAATTCTTCACTAAACTTACTAAGATTTTTCTTATCAACCTCTTCCAAAGCTCTCTTCATAATTCTTTTCTTAGTCATAAACAAACTAATTTTACCTTTCAACTGTTTCTTTATTCTTTGTAATTGTAAACATGGAACACTCTCCAAATTAAGAATACCAATTATGTCATTCTCTTCAAGAATCTTTTTCAATTCTTTTAGTTTTTCAATCTTCCACTTAGCTATCTTTCTTTTCTTCTCCATCTTTTACTCCAACTTCAAAACTTGGTCCCATTGTTAATTTTAAATATACTACATCAACATTATTTTTTTCTTTAGGTAATAAATGAATTATATGATCATAAACAGCATAAGCATTATTTACTATCTCTTCATCTTCCATACTTTCCAAACCAACACCACACTTAATACTTAATTCTCCTTTAGTTTCTAACCTTTTTAATTTTTTAAATCTTTCTTTCAAAGCATCTACATTTGTTTCAGGAGTCATAATAGCTCCAGCTTTTGGATTTGGCATCTTACCTTTTCCACTTAAAATCTTACCAAAAACTCCAGCTAATTTCCCCATTACAGAACCATGTGCGACAAAATAATCATATTCTCTACCTAAACTTTTTATTTCTTTATCTTTATATTTTTCAAAATCACCAACAAGAATTTCTTTATCAAATTTATCTAACTTTTTATCTAAAAAAGCACAGACTTTATATTCTTTATAAGATTTAGGTAAAACAAAAAAACTATCTAATTTATCTTTCTTCAAATCAAAATCTTTTAAATTAATAATTAGATCAAAACTCTGAACAAAATTTCTTTTCTTAGAATCTTTTCTTATTTTCTGTATTGTTTTTAAAATATCTTCTTTCTTCATTTAAACCCCTCCTACTTTACGTAGTCTATCAGGTAATAAAAACTATAAAATAACCATTTATAAATCTTTCCTTCCAAATAAAATATACAATATAACTGCTGTAAAATTCAAACTTAACACAAATAAAAACCAATTCATTTTATCATTTCAAAATATTCTTTTACTCTATCTACAATACTTTTTAAGTAATACTTCTCAATTTTATTTTCAAATATAATAGCTAAATTTTCATTCTCTGTAATCCTATATTGATTCTTAACTTTTTCAATCAAAAACATATCTCTTAATCTTTTCAACTGTCTTCTAATATTAGAACTTGCTATTCCTTTCTTAGGTAATTTACCCTTTCTTCTTAATTTTATTACATTATCTCTCACATCTTCAGAAGTCAAAGCACCATTAGATTCTATTAAAGATTGTAGAACATCAACAACTACATCCCTTGAATCTCCGGGTTGCAATAACCCAGTACTTAAACAGATTTTCTTAATCAATTCCCTCTTAGTAGCTTTAAAGGGTTTCTCATATTTCCTTAAAGTAATCTCGGCTAATGGGATATCTCTTGATATTTTAGGCATTTATTAAAAAAATTGAGTAATGTTTAAATATTTTTGCTTTTTCTAAAAGAAAGACTTAAAAACCCTTTGAAAATTCGATTAAAACACAAATTATATAAATCTTTAAAACTTTTTCTCAAACATGCAATTAGAGCTTAACAAAAGACCAAAAAATGTAACTATCATTGAAGGTTTTCCTGGTTTGGGTTTAGTAGGAACAATAGTTACAGGATTTCTTATAGAACATCTAAAAGCAAAATCAATAGGAAGAATATGGTCTCACAAATTAATGCCAGTTGTAGCTATTCATGAAGGCGAAGCAATTGAACCTTTAGAAATATTCTATTCAAAAAAATATAACATAGTAATCATCAACGCACTAAGCAATGTTGCAGGATTAGAATGGGAACTATCCCAAATCATATCAGAACTTTCACAAAAACTTACAGCAAAAGAAGTAATATCAATAGAAGGTGTTGGTTCTCAATCAAAAACTTCAAGAACATTCTACTTTACTAATTCAGAAAAAAAGAAAAAACTTTTCAAAAAAATAAACGTAGAAGAATTAAAAGAAGGAATTGCTATGGGGGTAACAGCAGCTCTATTATTAAAATTAAAAAAAACACCACATTCATGTATCTTCGCAGAAACACATTCTAAATTACCAGATTCAAGAGCAGCAGCAGAAGTAATCAAAGTTCTTGACAATAGTTTAAACTTAAAAATTGATTACAAACCTTTAATTAAAAAAGCAGAAGAATTTGAATCAAAACTTCAAGGCCTAGCAAAACAATCTCAAAAAGCAATAAAAGGAAAAAGAGATTCAACCTTAGATTACTTAGGTTAACTTTAAATACTTTATTCTAACTCAAAAATATATGCAATTAATAGCTTATTTATCAACAGGAAAAGGAACATGGGGTCATGTATCTCATCTGATTTCTAATGAAGAATGGGAAGATATTATCTTAGTTACAAACGAATTTGGAAAAGAAAATTTTACTCCTGAAAAAAAGGCAGAATTTGTTATAGTTGATTCTTCTCAAGCATTACTTTCACTAACACAAGAAATACAAGAAAAATTAAAAGATAAAATCAAAGGGACAGAAGTAGCCCTAAATATTGTTTCTGGAACAGGAAAAGAACACATGGCTTTACTTTCTGCTTTACTAAAATTAGGTGTTGGTATAAGACTTAAAGCTCTAACAAAAGATGGTGTAAAGGAATTATAGATTCTTAAGAGAAAAATGACACTAAAACCATATGGAATGATTATTAACCCCAAGGCAAAACTTTGGAATTCTTCACATAGAGAAGGTACATTAAAAGAAATAGAAAGATTTTTTGGAAATGATTGTATAATCGATGGTTTAGAAACTAAATCTCAAAAAGAATTACAAGAATATATCAGAAAGCTCGAAGAACAAGCAAGAGTGTTAATTATCGCAGGAGGAGATGGAACAATAAATGATGTAATCAATACAGTAGATCCATCAAAAGAATTAGCAGTTTTTCCTTGTGGATCTGGAAATGCAGTTGGGCATTCATTAAAACTCCCAAAAAATATTTATGATGTTCTTGGATGTATTCTACTTGGAAGCGCCCATCCCGTAGATGTAGTATCAGATGGAGAAACAAAAGGGTTTATTATGAGTTTTGGTATGGAGGGATTAGTCTTACAAGAAAGAAATAATTCTGATCTAACTGGAATTTGGTCATATATTGTACCTTTAGCTAACACAGTTAGAAGATATAAAAGAAAAACAGTCACACTTACATTAGATGAAGGTACGTCAAATGAGAGAATATATGAATATCCAAACACATTATCTGTGATAGCTACTACAATTCCTTTTTATGGGTATGGATTCCAAATGGTTCCAGAAGCAAGGGTAGATGATGGAAAATTACATATTAGAGTAATAAATTCTCCAACCCATTCTATTGCTCGTGCATTCTTAGAAGGAAAACCACTCGGAGAACATCACGAATGTTTAGAAGCAAGAATCCAATCAGAAGAATCTTCATTTCAAATTGACGGAGATCCAAAAGGTCTAAGAGATGAAGTTAATCTAAGATTATTATCTGGATCTAACAGAGCAAATTTCAGATGTTATCTCCAAAATGAGGTCTAAAAAATAATTAAAAACTTTAACAGTTAAATTAACTCCAAAACAACAATCTTTATATCTCTAAAAATATTTTTAACAACTATGAATTTATTTGACAACATCTTAAAAGACGATGAATCCTTATTCCTAAATGAAATTTTTCTAGATCCTTCCTTCACCCCACCAAAAATAGAACATAGAGAATCAGAAAATGATTTCATAGCAACTTGCATCAAACCTTTATTCCAAAACAGAACAGGAAAAAACCTATTCATTCACGGATCACCAGGAGTAGGAAAAACTTTAGCAACAAAATTAGTTCTAAAAGAATTACAAGAAAAATCAGACATCTTACCTGTTTACATTAATTGCTGGGAAAGCAACACAACACACAAAATTGCAACAGAAATTTGCCATAAATTAAATTATAAATTCACACATAACAAAACAACACAAGAATTAATAACAAAACTAACTTCAATCATCAACGAAAAATCTTCAGTAATAGTATTAGATGAGTGTGATAAAATAAAAACAACAGATGAATCAATTTTATATCCTTTACTAGAAAAATTATTCAAAAAAACAATAATCTTAATTGCAAACAACCAATCTTACTTATCTTTCATAGATCAAAGAATAAAATCTAGATTAACACCTTCTTCTTTAGAATTCAAACCATATTCTATGCAAGAAACAGAAAGTATTCTTAAAAACAGAGCACAATATGCTTTTCAAAAAGAAGTTTTAGATGAAGAAACTTTTAATTTAATTTTAGAAAAAACTTATTCATTAAAAGATATAAGAACTGGTTTATTTTTATTAAAAGAAGCAGCAGAAATTTCTGAATCAAAATCAAAAAGAAAAATTACTATAGAAGAAGCAAAAGAAGCAATTGAAAAACTAAAAAACTTTAAAATAAAAGATTCATCTAATCTAGAAGAAACAGAAAAAGAAATTTTAGAATTAATTAAAGAAAATCCAGAAAAAACAACAAAAGAATTATTTGAAATTTATAATAAAGAAATATCTTATACAACATTTTTTAGAAAAATTGAGAACTTACAAAAATCAAAACAGATTTCTAAAGATAAAAAACTAGGGAAAAATATCTTTTCCTATGGAACCTTAAAATAACTATTTAAAAAATCCATAAATATTATTCAATAAGACTACCTTATAACTTCAAAGGCTAAATATTTATTTCTAATTCCCACAATCTTTTTAATTCGATTAATCGCTTCTTCTTTTGAACCAGCTTTAGGGAAGATCTTCCACCAGTCAACTCTACAAAGTATCTCATCAAGAGTACCCATTTCACCACAACCGATTTTCCCCCATAAACTATCGCCACTGTAACCCTTTCTAAGTTCAACATCTCTTCCTAAATAAGCAAATTTCTCAATATATTGTCTACCATAACTACGAAGTTCATAACTTTTACTACCATCCTTAAAATCTTCAAAAGGTTCTGAATTCAGTGGAACAAAAAGCCTATCCATAATTAGCAAGAATAAATTATACTTTATAAAATTATTGTACTTCCAAATATCTAAAACAACTTACTTCATGATCGTTTACAATACCAACTGCTTGAAGAAATGCATATATTATTGTGGATCCAACAAAATTCATCCCTCTTTTTTTAAGATCTTTTGATATTTTATCAGAAAGTAAAGTTTCAGAAGGTATTTGTTTCCAACTTTTACATTTATTATTAATTGATTTATTATTTACAAAATTCCAAATATATTCATTAAAGGAACCAAATTCTTTTTGTATTTCAATAAATACTTGAGCATTTTTAATAGAAGATTCAATCTTTAATCTATTTCTTATAATCCCTTCATTTTTCAATAATCTTTCAACATCTTTATTATTATATTTTGCAATCTTAACAAAATCAAAACCAGAGAAAGCTTTCCTAAAATTATCTCTTTTCCTTAAAACCGTCAACCAAGAAAGTCCAGCTTGAAATCCTTCAAGTAAAAGCATCTCAAAAAACTTTTTATCATCATGAACTTGAACTCCCCATTCTTCATCATGATACTTCAAATAATCAGTATTATCTTCAGGTACCCAACCACATCTATTTTTCATACCTTAAATGAAGTGATTACACTTAAATAACTTTTCTTGCCAAATCTACAACTTGAGAACAAGAATAATTTTCAAATACAACACTTGTTACTTCTTCTAATGACCTATAAGAATGTCTAACTACCGAGTTTATAAATTCAACTAATTCTCTAGCCCTGTCAACAGTAGATCCCTTCCTTGAAAATCTTTCAAAATCAGCCCAATAAGAATCTTCACCAAATACAAAAGTATTATTTGTTGAAGGTTCGCCATGCAACCCAATTTGGTGAATTTTATCGAGTTCCAAACTTAAATCTGCTAATACGTGAGGATATCTTAATCTATCTCTTAAAACTAATTTTGTTTCTTCCCCTTCATAATATTTTAAAACAAGCACCCTACTCTCTTGAGTAAAAACTCTTTCAGGTACCTTAACACCCTCGCCAAGCAATTGATCAAGAACTTCAGATTCGTGTTGTTGACGTTGACCATCCCATAAAAACTCAGCTTTTTTTCCTTTTATAGAATTTATTGTAGATTTTGAATTGTATAATAAACCAGAAAGAAATTTTGATGTTTTTACTAAATATGTCTGGCCATTATGTTCAACTACTTCTAAATGATTTGTAAAATTAGGAGTTTTACTTCCATTAAGAAAAGACCAAATACCAAAATTAACTCTAGCATGTTGTTTTACAGTTCTCACTAACCCATCAAATTCTTCTTGATCCTCTAAATAAATAACCATACAAAAAAATTATTTTTGTTAGATTATAAATATTACTATTATTAAATTAACAAAAATCTTTCTAAGTATACATAATCCAATACCAAGTAGTAACACTTTTTTTCATTTTTTCAAACACGCCTAAAGTATATAAATAACTCCTACTTATTGAATATTAACAAAAACTTAAGGGGTGAAAGTAAAATGAAAATAAACTTATTTAGAAGAAACTATGTAGAATGGGAAGAGTATTTTATGAAAGTACTAGCAAGAAACCACATAAACTTAATTGACAAAACCTGTAAGACGTATTTAAAAAAATACCACAAACAAGACGTACCTATTGACCTATCCAGCAAACACATCAGTAACTTACTAAGTCAACAACTAAGACAATTGTCTTTTGATTGAAAATGCATAACATATACATAAAAGAGGATAGAGAATTTTTAATAGAAAACGACGAAATAACACCAGAAGAAGAAGGTTTTATGCAAGGATATATGGGAGACTAATCTCATAATATCTTAAAAAACCCAAGTAACTTCAAAAAGAAAGGTAACAAATTAATAAATAATAACACTAATACAAACCATGTTAACCACAACCATATCTTATGTACCTTTTCTTTTTTCAAGAAATAACTTAAAAAAGTATTAATCATTCTTCCACCATCAACAATAGCTAAAGGTAACAGATTAAACAAACCTACACCTAAACTAAAAACAAAAACCCAATTCAACAAATCTCTAAACCACAAAAAGAAACTAATTTTCCAATTTTTCTCTTTTAACTCTCCTAATTTATTCTGAATAAACACACCCAAATGTGCTTTTTCTTCTTTTTCCACAGTTAAAACATTATACTCATCTTTATCAGTTTTAACAACTACACTCTCACCACCATCAACATCTTCCATCACATCCCTAAAATCAATAACATCAACAACTTCAACACCATTTATCCTTTCAACAATTTCTCCATCTTTAATTCCAGCTATATCAAAAGGCAATCCATCTTCAACCCTAACAACCTCAACACCTTCCATATTATAAAAACCTAAAGCAAAAGGATTTACAAATAACATCAACACAATAAACACTAAGATACCACTAATAATATTCGAAAAAGGACCAGCAGCAAACACACTTAATTGACCAATCTTACTAACTTTTTGCATTTTCTTCTCATCAGGCTCAACAAAAGCAGCTAATATTGGACCTAAAAAAGCAAAACCACTACTTTTAATTTTAACACCATATAATCTTGCAACAATACCATGAGAAAATTCATGAATAACAGCAATAATAAATAAACCAACAATCCAATGCCAAAATCCTAAGTTAACACCACCAATACTCATTCCAGGAAAAACAGGAGTTACAACAGGAGCACCACCATTAAAAATTAAATCAAAAGCACCTTTAGCTAAAATATACAAAATATTAATCATTCCTAAAAATCCAACTACAACACCAATAACAGCAATAACTTTCAATAACTTAGGCCATATCTTACTTATTCTATCCATTAACTTCAAACCAAACTTAGTTTTATACAAAACAAATATTTTTCCTTGAACATCAAACTTCTCTCTATATTTTAAAAATAATCCAAATAATACACCATAGAATACTAATGCAAATATTAAATCTAAATTAACCATTATTAAAAAGCTATTTGATCTATATTTAAAATTTATCCATCATTCCTTAATTACGAAAAACTTATATATGTCTTATGTTAAATAAGAAAATATGGAACTAGAAACTTTAGAAACAATTATTCAAGGAATTAAAATAGCTAGTTTTGTTGGTGTAGGATCAGTTACAATGTTAATCTGTTCTCTTTATGGAGCATCAAAACTTATAAAATATCAAGAAGAAATACACTTAGAAAAACAAAAAGAACTTGAAAACGAAGCAACAAATTACCAAATCTAACTACTTAACTCTTTTAATAGGTCTAAACGATTTTCCTTGGCATCGTCTACACTTAGTTTTTTTAGCTACAATACTTTGAATAGGAGCTCTTATTTTAGTTTTACACTTTCTACAAACATAAACATTACTAAATAATCTTCCAACTGCTTCTTTAAATTTTGCCATTACTTAATCTCCTTAATTACTTTATCACCTAATATTTGCCAATATATTACAGTAACACCTTCTTTAATATCATCTTTTAATTCTGCTGGTAATTTCAAATCAAAAGTTTCAAAACTTTCCATATCCATTACATTTACAGTATCACCTGAAACACTTAAAACTTGAGCAGGTTTTTTAAGAATTAAAGGTACATCTATCTTATCATGACTAGGACTTACAAAGATTTTCTTCTGTCCATCAATCACACCTACAGCTTCAATTCTAGATTTCGCATGTCCATGCTTTCCAGGTCTTGAAATAGAAACACTTGCTACTCTACAAGCTATACCTTCATAAACTACATAACTTCCTTTTTTTAAGCTTGAAACACTTGTTAATTTTCTATCCATAAGGAATATCAAGAAAAAATAGCTTTAAAAGCGTTTTGTTTTTCAACAGGTTCATTCCATTCACAAAAATCTAAAAACAGTTAAATAAAAATTTAAAAAGATTTATTTTTTCTTTCTTCTACTTGTTTTTTTCTTAGTTACTTTCTTCTTACTTACTTCAACCAAAGCTTTTTCCAAATAGTCTAATTTTCTATTCAATTCAACTATTTGTTTCCCTAAATCAGCCATACCACACCATACTTGAGCTACTTTAGGATCTTCAGCTTCTAAGAACGCTTTTTTCTGTTTTCTACTTTCAACAAGTAAAGTTTCTAAGAACTTTTTCAATCCTGGATCAACTTTATTTTTCCAATTTACCATTTTATAACATAAAAATTATAGAACATATATAAATGTTTCTATTTTAAAGTAACAAACTAACTTTTTCCAAAAATCTTATATACTCTCTACATTTCAAAAATACAATGAAAACAAAAATTAAAGACTTCATAGAACTAGAATACACAGGAAGTATTACTTCTAAAGACATAATCTTCGACACTACTTCAGAAAAAGTAGCAAAAGACAATAATATCTTCAACCCACAACACAAATACAAAAATCAAATTATCTGTATAGGAGAACAACAAGTAGTACCAGGTTTAGATGAATTCTTAAAAGATAAAGAAATAAACAAAGACTACACCCTAAACTTACCACCAGAAAAAGCATTTCATAAAAAGAATCCAAAATTATTAAGATTAATACCCACTTCAAAATTCAAAGAACAAAAAATAACACCTTACCCAGGCCTACAAGTAAACATAGATGGAAAGATGGGAGTAATAAAAACAGCAGGAGGAGGAAGATCTATTGTAGACTTCAATCACCCATTATCAGGACAAGATATTACTTACAAAATAAAAATATTAAAAATAATAAAAGATACAAAAACTAAACTAGATTCTTTAATAGATTTATACCTACCAATACCATTCACATCTACATTAAAAGACAATATAGCAACAATTAAGTTCTCAACAGAATTCCCAGATATAATCACAAAACAAATAACAGAAAAAATAAAAACTTTAATACCATCAATTAAGAAAGTTAATATCGAATATACAAAACAGAAAGATACTATTAAAGAATAAATAAGTTTAAATATAACTCTATCTCATTCATTTCAGAGGTTAAAAAAAGATGGAAATAACTGAAGAAGAAAGTTCTGAAACACAATATACACCAGAAACACAAAATAGTTCTGTAGATAAAGAACTAGAAGTATTATTATCAAAACAAAAAGCAAAAATAAAAGTTATTGGTGCTGGTGGTGCAGGTAACAACACAATCAACAGAGTTTCAGATATAGGTGTTGTTGGTGCAGAAACATTAGCAATCAATACAGATGCTCAAGATTTACTATACACAAATGCGGATTCTAAGATTTTAATTGGAAAAGAAATAACTCAAGGATTAGGAGCAGGTTCTATTCCAAAAATTGGTGAAGAAGCAGCAAGAGAATCAGAACACGAAATAAAACAGAAGATACAAGGAGCAGACATGGTATTCATCACTTGCGGTTTAGGTGGTGGTACAGGAACAGGTTCTTCTCCAGTTGTAGCAGATATAGCAAAAAAATTAGGATGTTTAACAGTTGCTATTGTAACAATCCCATTCGCAATGGAAGGACAAAGAAGATATGAAAACGCAGTTCTAGGTTTAGAAAAATTAGAAAATTCAGTAGACACGTTAATTGTCATTCCAAATGATAAATTATTAGAACTTGCACCAGACTTACCTATTCACACAGCTTTCAAAGTAGCAGATGAAATTTTAACAAATGCAGTTAAAGGTATTGCAGAATTAGTTACCAAAGCTGGCCTAGTTAACTTAGACTTTGCAGACATAAGAGCAGTTATGGGCAAGGGAGGAGTTGCAATGATTGGTGTAGGAGAATCTGATACAGAAAATAGAGCTGTAGAAGCAGTAGAAAAAGCAATTCAAAATCCTCTTTTAGATGTAGACATCTCAGGAGCTAATGGAGCATTAGTTAATGTTTCTGGAGGTCCAGACATGACTTTAGAAGAAGCTAAAAAAGTTGTAGAAACAGTTTCAGAAAAACTAGATGAAAATGCAACCTTAATCTGGGGAGCACAAGTACAAGAAGATTTAGAAAACACAATTAGAACTTTATTAATAGTTACAGGAGTTTCTTCTCCACAAATCTTCGGACCTAAAAAAACAATTTCTTCTAAGAAAAAAGAAGATATGGAAGAAGAACTAGGTATTGAGTTTGTTGATTAAACAGTTAAATTATTACTTTCTAATTTTCAATCAAAATCTTTATAAACCCTTTTTTTATTATTTTCTACTATGGAAGAACATAAATTATCATTAACACAAAAAACAAAAAGATTTTTCACAGAAATGAGAAGAGTATGGAAAATCACTAAAAAACCTACAACACAAGAGTTTAAAGCAATTATAAAAGTAACAAGTATTGGAATTGCACTCATAGGAATATTAGGTTTCCTATTACAAACAGCATGGTTCCTAATAAAAAATGTCTAACCAAATATATGCACTAAGAACAACAGCAAACAGAGAAGATCAAGTATTAGATTTTGTTAGTTCTAACGCTCAAAAAAAGAACCTATCAATTGCATCTTTAATCAAACCTCATGGATTAAGAGGATATGTTTTCGTAGAATCAGACAACAGAGAAGATGTTGAACAAGCCTTCCATGGTGTCCCATACGCAAGAGGTTTACTACCAAATGTAATAAATTACTCAGAAATAGAACATATGTTAGAACAAGTAAAAATTCAGGTTAATATTCAGAAAAACGATATTGTGGAAATAATCTCAGGTCCTTTCAAAAGAGAAAAAGCAAAAGTTTCAAGAATAGATCAACAAAAAGAAGAAGTTGTTGTAGAACTTTTAGAAGCAGCAGTACCAATTCCAATCACAGTAAAATTAGATTCAATTAAAGTTATCAGAAGAGATTCAGAAGAAGAGGAAGATGAAGAAGATGAGTGAAACAATAGATTTAATGGTTGAAGGTGGAAAAGCAGCAGCGGGAGCTCAAATGGGTCAAGCCCTAGGTCCTTTAGGTATTAATATTTCTGATGTTTTATTAAAAATTAATGAAAAAACTTCTTCATTCAATGGAATGAAAGTTCCAGTTAAAGTTATTATAGATACAGACACAAAAGAATTTGATTTAGAAGTTGGAACTCCTCCAGTTTCAGAATTAATCAAAAAAGAACTTAACTTAAAAAAAGCATCTGGAGAACCAAATAAAAATAAAGTAGGAAATATTGGAATTGAACAAGCAATAAAAGTTGCTAAAATGAAACAAGATTCTATGTTTATTAATTCACTAAAAGCAGCAGTTAAATGTGTTGTAGGTTCATGTAGTTCATTAGGAATTTTAATAGAAGGAAAAATAGCACGTGAAATAAACGAAGATATTGACAAAGGAACTTATGATAAAGAAATTGAACAAGAAATTACAGAAGTACCTGTAGAAAAACAAAAGAAATTAAAATCACAATTAGTAGAAATACAAGAAGAATTACAAAAAGAACTTGAAAAACAAAAAGAATTAGAAGAAGCAGAAGCAAAAGAAGCAGCAGAAAAAGCAGCTGAAGGTGAAGAAGAAACTGTTGAAGGTGAGGAACCTGCAGAAGGCGAAGAAGGTGCTGAACCTAAAGAAGGTGAAGAAGCTGTACCAAAAGATGGTGAAGAACCTACTGCTGAAGAAAAACCTGCTGAAGAAAACAAAAAAGAAGAGAAATAATCACAATATTTATAAACTAACTTTTTCTATTTTAAATTAAAGGGACTATGGGGTAATTTGGATTAGACAAACCAAAGTTGTTTAAGAATAATCATCCTTCTGGCTTTGGGAGCCAGCGATCCCAGTTCAAATCTGGGTAGTCCCATTTCACTCAAAC
>Ga0187833_10004499_pt1 | contig 13598 bp, 13 predicted proteins | sample ETNtaG_37_FD_167968 | JGI IMG/M metagenome (GOLD analysis project Ga0187833, IMG submission 167968) | Marine microbial and viral communities from oxygen minimum zone, Eastern Pacific Ocean - ETNP2014_SV_400_PacBio MetaG (Illumina Assembly) | ecosystem: Environmental > Aquatic > Marine > Hypoxic... | reverse complement strand
GAAATGCTTACCTAATTCCTACCGAGATGCGAATGTAATTCCTTACCAATCAGAGAACACTCTATAAACATACACTAAACAAAATTAGAACCCTCGGAACGAAAGTTTCGGGGGTTTTTTATTTTATTTTATAAAATATTTTTTTTAAGAATAAGTTTGGTCTCAAAATTAAAAGTATTAAATTTGAATATATAATTTTAAGAATTTTAAAACCTTTTCCATTTTCATCTGTAATATTTCTAATAAATTTTGGTATAGGTTGAAACACAATAAAACTTTTCATTGTAGGAAACTTATAAAGTTCTTTTTTAACTATTTTTTTGTTTTCAATAAAAAACATTTCACCAAAATTATTAAATCCAAAACGAATTGGTCTTAATTTTTCCATCATTTGAGAGACTTCAACTTTTTTAGTTTCATTTTGATTAAAATCTTTTTCAATAAAAATTAAATTACTGAGTGTAAAATTAATTAATTCATAGTTGTTTTTAGATAAATGATTATTAATACTTAAATAACTACTACCATCCCCACCAACATTGTCTTCACATTCCACATCAAAAGGTATTGTTCCATTGTACTCAATTATAATAACTCTGGGTTTTATTAACTTTAACCTTTTTAATTCTGTTAGATCTTTGCCATCAATATCTATTGATAATACATCAATTTTATCAATATTATTATCTTTGATTAAATCATCGAGGGTATAACTTTCATCTATAAATTTATTTAGAACTTTAATTTTATTATTATTTTTATAATTCTTTTGACATTCTTGAAACCTAAGAAAATCACCTTCTATAAAAAAACCTGACCAATTATTATCAGCAAGTAATTTACAATTTGAAAGATAAACCCCATCCCACGCTCCAAATTCTACAAAAACTCCACTTTCAATATTTTTTTTTAGGAATAGATCAATTATTATTTGATCTTCATTATATTGAGCAAATGATTTCATATTTTAAAGTATCAAATATGAGACTAATTTTAAAGACTCTTTGACATTGAATATAAATTATTCAATGTCTGTTGCTTCCAAGTTTGAAGTCAAAAAATAATCAACTTCAATGTCGTTTCAATGTCGGGTAGTTAATAAAGGGATATTTACTTATCTTTTTGATTTTGGAATGAGAATGTAATCCCCAATTCTTTCAAACAAAAATTCAAAAAGGGCAGTTTTTACTGCCCTTTTTTTTTATATGATGAAAAATTTAACTATTAAATGTCTTATCAACTAAAAACAGCCCTAGAGCTACCGCCGGTCCAATTCCAAAAGCAAATAATAAAGTTCCAATTCCCACTGTTCCTCCTAAATACCACCCAACAGCAACGACTGATATTTCAAGAAATGCTCTAACAGCAGCAATTGGTAAATTTGTTTTTTCCTGAAGTCCAATCATTAGGCCATCCCTGGGTCCTGGTCCTAAATTTGCAACAAGATAAATTCCACCACCTAGTCCAACTGTAAGAACAGCTACAACTGCTAATAATATTTGAGAAATATAATTTTCAGGCGCTGAAACAAAATTAATACAAATATCAATCATTAAAGCTACAATTAAAGCATTAAGAATTGTTCCAATTCCAGGTTTTTGCTTAAGAGGTATCCATAGCAATAAAACACCAATACTTACAAATAAAGTAATTGTTCCAATAGAAAAATCTACATTTAAAGAAATACCTTGTGCCAAAACACTCCATGGAGAAGCTCCTGTTAAAGAAACAATCAACAAACCTTCTCCTAAACCAAATAATGTTAAACCAAAACATAAAAAAAATAATGTTGAAAATCTTGGTTTAAAGTTAAATGGTTTGCCTGAGCTCCAATGTGTATTTGGTACTTTTTTTATTGATAAAAACATTAAATTCTAATTTTTTTATAGATAACCTTATAAAGTTAAAATAAACTTTCACAATATAATTAATTTTAGTAGCTCTTTTTTTTATGAAAAAATATATTTATATATTTTATATTCTTTTTTCTTTTTTTAACGTATTTGCCGATGAATCTCATTATAAGAATCTATCTAAAATTGAAATGGATATTTTACGAAATGACAAAGTAATTGGTTATAGCAATTATTTTTTTAAACACGCTAAAGACACTATGATGGTAGAAAATTATACAAAATTTATTGTAGAAATGTTTGGTGTAAAAGTTTTTTCAATTGACAGTAAATCTAAAGAAATATACCAAAAAGATAAGCTTATATCTTTTGAGTCAACAACCTTACAAAACGATAAAAAAAAATATGTAAAATTGAATTATGATGAAAAAAAAAATAAATTTATTATAAATGGCTCTTCTTATGTTGGTGAAGCAAATTTAGATAATGTAATTGGAAACTGGTGGAATTCAAAAATTTTAGAAGCAAAAACACAAATAAGTCCTTTGTCTGGAAGTATAAAAAAACAGACAATTAAATTAACTAATAAAGATGAAACAGAATTCAATGGTAAAAAAATTAAACTTTTTCAATTTAAACTTAAATCAACCGAGGATTTACCGGATGATAAAAAATTAGATTTTGATATTTGGTTAGACCCTAAAGAAAGTATAATTTTTAAAGTTAAATATAATAGACTTGGTAGCTGGGAATATAGGTTAAAGAGTTATGAATAAATTAAAACTATAGTTCTTGTTAACATGTTAAATTTAAATTATATTTAAAATTAATCATATGTCTATCTGGGGAAGTTTAATTGGAGGAATGATAGGTTTCTCTCTTGGAGGTCCATTTGGAATGCTATTAGGATCTCTTTTAGGAGGAAAAATTTCTAGAGCAAGATCTACTGGTAATTTTGGTGCTTTCGCTCAACCTCAACAAATATTTGCCCTTTCACTAATTGTTTTGTCAGCAAAACTTAGTAAAGCTGATGGCAAAGTTAGCCATGAAGAATTAGTCGCTGTAAAAGATAAGCTTAAGATACCTGAAAATGAAATAGATCAAGTTGGTAAAATTTTTAATAAAGCTAAAGAAGAAAGTACTGGATATGAACCTTATGCCCAACAAATTGCTCAGATTTATAGAGGTAGCACAAATGTACTAGAAGAAGTAATTAACATTCTATTTTATATTGCAGAAGCAGATGGAGAAGTAAGCTCATCAGAGTTAGTAATGATAGAAAATATATCAAAAATATTTGGTCTAAACAAAGTTCAATTTAATAGTATTAGGGAGAGCAGAAAAGGATCTGATAAACTTAATCCTTATGTTGTTTTAGAAAGTAGCCCAGATGATGGCCTTCAATCAATAAGAAAAAAATATCTTAAATTAAGTAAAGAAAATCACCCTGATTTATTAATAAGTAAAGGTGTGCCACAAGAAGTAATTGATGAGAGCAAAAATAAGATGAGAGCTATAAATTCAGCTTGGGACCAAATTCAAAAACTGAAATCCAATTAAAATTGTTCAGACTCTGTTGAGCCATCCATAGCAGTTGTGGAGCTTTTTCCTGAACTAATAGTATTTGATACTGCATCAAAATAAGAAGTACCAACCTCTCTTTGATGTTTAACACTAGTGTAACCATCTTTCTCACGAGCAAATTCTTGTTGCTGAATTTTTGAATATGCAGTCATGCCTTCTTTTTTATATTTTTCTGCAAGTTCAAAAATTGCAATATTTTGTGTATGAAATCCAGCAAGAGTAATAAATTGAAATTTATAACCCATCTTACTTATTTCTTGTTGGAATGAAGCTATTTCTGCATCAGACAAATGTTTATTCCAATTAAAAGAAGGTGAACAATTATATGCAAGAAGTTTTCCAGGAAATTTTTTGTGGATAGCATCAGCAAATTTTTTAGCTTCTTCAAGATTTGGAGTTGCTGTTTCACACCAAATTAAATCACAATATGGAGCATAAGCTAAGCCTCTTGAGATTGCCTGTTCAATTCCTGCTTTGACATAATAAAAACCTTCTGGAGATCTTTCGCCTGTTAAAAATGGTTTATCATTTTCGTCATGATCGTTTGTAATAAGTTTTGCTGCGTTTGCATCAGTTCTAGCTAAAATAATTAAAGGAACATCGGCAATATCTGCCGCAAGTCTCACCGCTTTTAAATTTTTTATCATTGTGCCTGTTGGAACTAAAACTTTTCCACCCATGTGGCCACATTTTTTTTCACTTGCTAATTGATCTTCAAAATGAACGCCTGCTGCTCCAGCTTTAATAAATTTTTTTGTAAGTTCAAAAACGTTTAGTGGTCCCCCAAATCCAGCTTCACCATCTGCAATTATTGGCAACATATAATCAACTTTATTTTCTTTTTTCATATCGCCATCTAGGATTTCCATATGTTGAATTTGATCTGCTCTTATTAGAGCATTATTCATAGAATCAACTAATTTTGGTGCACTATCGTATGGATATAAAGATTGATCAGGATACATTTCGCCAGCACTATTTGCATCTGCAGCAACTTGCCATCCGCTTAAATAAATTGCTTTTAATCCTGCTTTTGCATGTTGAACAGCATGATTTCCCGATAGAGAACCCAAGGTGTTTACATAAGGCTCAGAGTTTAACAAGTTCCATAGCTTCATTGATTGCTGTTTACATAAAGAGTATTCAATTTTAATTGAACCTTTAAGTCTCTCTATTTCTTCAGGTTTATAATCACGTTTAATTCCTGCAAATCTTTTTAAATCGTATGAAACATTTTCAGCTGACATTTTTGGCCTTTTTTTTGATTTTATTAGCTTGAGGATTGGAATTAACTGTTATCACTATCTTGCTCTGTGAATTCATTCATACCGCTTGATCCCCAGTCGCAATGGTCGTCTCTTAGATAAATCGGTTTGCTTTTGTATTCAGAACAATCTTGATGATTAGTAATCTGTAAGTTTTTTTCGTTAATATTTGTTATTTTTTTATCCATATAAGTTTATTAATTTACAATGTTTACAAATTCAACAATAAATGCTATTCTCTTTGTAAATAAAGGAAATTTTTTGTAAATTATAATTTACAATATTTACAAATAGTCAAAATGAGTCAATTAGATCTAAAAATTGGTCCAAAAATTAAGGTATTTAGACGTCAATTAGGCATGCAAGCTAACAAACTAGCTGAAAAACTCAATATTTCTCCTAGTTACTTAACGTTAATTGAGGGTGGAAAAAGAAAAATTGATGCTGATTTGCTTTTAAGAATTTGCCAAGAACTAACAATTGATGTCTCTGATCTAACCAACAAATCTGATGTAAACTTAGCAAATAATATATCAGAATTACTTGATGACAAATTATTTGAAGATTTAGACATTTTAGGTCCTGAAGTAAAAGATTTAGCTAACACTAATCCAAAAATTGGTAAAGCCTTAATCAGACTTGGAGATATTTTAAAAAAAAAAGATCACGAACTAATTAATAAAATAGAAAAATTATCAGGAAAGATTGTAGATAGTAGAAAGAGTTCATTTCCTGGAGAAGTTATAGCTGATTTTATACAAGAAAATAAAAACTATTTTCCAAAATTAGAAGATTTTGCAAATAAAATATTCGATAAATTAAAAGAAAACAATAGAACTAGATACATATCAATTTGTAATTTTTTAAAGTCAGAATATGACATAACTGTTAAAAATATAATTCCCGATGAAGGAAAAACATTTTCAAAAATTTATTATGAAAAAAATAGAGAACTTATATTATCAGATTATATTTCTCTAGAAACAAAAAAATTATACGCGGCCGCACAAATTGCACAGGAGGGAGCGATTGATGAAATAAATAAATATCTTGAATCTTTTAACTTTCCATCAGAAGAGTCTAAAAAATTAACTAAAGTAGCTTTATTAAATTATTGTGGAGCAGCAATTCTAATGCCTTATAAACTTTTTCATACTGAGTGTAAAAAACTCAAATATGACTTGGAGCTGCTTCAAAATATTTTTGCAACTTCATTTGAGCAAGTTACACATAGAGTTACCAGTCTTAATGATCCAAATTTACCAGGAGTCCCTTTTCATTTTTTAAGGGTCGATGTGGCAGGTAATATTTCTAAAAGATTATCTTTATCTGGAATTGAAATACCTAGATATGGTGGAGCCTGCCCAAGATGGAATGTTTATTCAGCATTTTCTAGACCAGGTGTAATCCAGGCTGCTGTAAGCAAAATGACAAACGGTGAAAAATATGTTTGCATTGCTAGAACTGTTGAAAAAGGCATTGGAAGATATGGACAAAAGAAAAGCATTTTGTCTATTGGATTGGGATGTGAAGCAAAATATGCTAAAGATTTTGTATATACAGAAAATTTAGATATTCATGATAAAAAATCAGAAATTCCAGTTGGAGTATCTTGTAGAACTTGCGATAGATTAGATTGTTCCCAAAGAGCATTCCCTCCTTTACACAAAAAATTTGATGTAGATATAAATAATAGAGGCGTTTCTGTTTATGTTAACGACTAAAAACTTAAGATTTTAATTGTCTTTTTTTGACCTCTCTCTTTCAAGCAATTGAGTTAGAGAGTCCACCATCATATCAGACGCTTTAAATATTTCGCTAGGTTTATATTCATTTGAAACATTTTTTTCTGGGTTTGACTTGTCTTCAATAACAATTCCTTTGTCTGGGGAGTTATCTTTAATATAAATTAATATTAACCATTCATCATCTGGGGCCTCATCCCATTTAATATAGACTTCTCCATTTTCAAACCTTCTATCAATACATCTAAAAATAGACATGTGCCTTGTAATATGTCTCTTATTAAGTTGAAAAACCAAACTATTTGCGCTCCTATAAAAACTTTCTAAAGCATTTTCAATTTTTTGTCTTTCTAGAGTATAATTTTTTTCCTTTTGAAGCAGAGCTTCTCTATCATCTCCTTCTTGTACATCTACGCCAAGAGCTTCGACTCTTTCTCTAATTTTTTGATCTCTTATTAATTGGTATTTTTGTTTAAGTTTATCTATTCTTTCTTGAAGTCCTGAATAATCTTCTCTTTTTTCTTTTAAAGAAAATTTTTCTAATTTTTCAAGTTCTTTGATTTCTCTAATTCTAAATTTTTCTATTTGTTTTTCAATTTTTAGTTCTTCTAAAAATATTTTTTGCCTCTCAGCTTGTTCTTTTCTTACAATTGCCTGCTCTTGTCTTAAAAATTTTTTTAAGTCCTTATTTCTTTCTTTTTCTAATTTTTCTTCTTCCTTTAATTCTTTTTCTTTAAGCTTTAAAATTAAATTTTCCTGAACTTTTTTCTCTTCTTCCGCTTTCTTCTTTTCTTTTTCTTGTCTTTCAAATTCTTCAATCTTTAATCTTTGTTTTTCTTCTGATCTTAATTTTTTAAATTCTTGAATTTTGTCATCTATTTTTTGAAAAAATCTTTGTATTGCTCTATCTAAATTAAAAATATCTATTTTAATTTTAAAGTTTGGTTTTAACTTTTGCTGAAATCTAATTATATCTAATATAAAACTTTTTTTAGGTTTGCTTTTATAGATCTTATTTTTTGAAAGTTTAATTTTTTTAGCAAATTTTCTTTTCTTTATTTTTTTTTTAAAACTTACTTTAGTTGATTTTTTTATTGTTACTCTTTTTTTTATTTTTTTTTTAAACCTTATTTTAGTTGATTTTTTTATTGTTACTCTTTTTTTAAATTTTTTTTTAACTTTCTTAATTCTTTTTTTATTTTTTTTATTTTTTTTCATTTGGATTGTTTACGATTTATCAATAAACAATTAATAAATATAGTCTCTTGTTATGGGAGTTGCTTTAAGTTTTCTTGTTAATTGGAATTGAAATACAACCTGATCGCTCCATTTAAAGGACATTTCGCAACCTACCAAGTAAAATTCCCACATTCTAAAAAATTTTTCATCAAACATTTCTAAAACTTGCTCTTTTTTGCTCATAAATCTATCTTTCCAGTTTCTTATTGTATGTGCATAATGAGCTCTTAAAACTTCTAGATCTGAGATAATTAAACCAGATTTTTCAATAGGCAAAGAAACTTCACTTAGACTTGGAGTATAACCTCCGGGGAATATATATTTTGTAATCCATGGTTGAGGTCCTCTTGGAGGATTTATTGATCCAATTGTATGAATCAATGCAACACCATCTTCGTTTAAAAAATCAAAAACTTTATTAAAATACTTACTGTAAAATTTTCTTCCCACATGTTCAAACATACCTACGCTAACAACACGATCAAATTTTTCACTAAGTTGTCTATAATCTTCAAGTCTAAACTCTACTTGGTTCTCTAAATTCATTTCTCTAGCTTTTTGCTGTGCATATTCTAATTGATTTTTAGATAAAGTGATTCCGACAACTTCACATTGAGTTTTTTTCGCTATATCAAGAGCAAGGGTCCCCCATCCACACCCTACGTCTAAAACTTTATGATTAGATTTAAGATTTAATTTTTTAATTATATGATCTATCTTGTTATTTTGTGCCACTTCCAGGGTATCGTCTTCATTTTTAAAATAAGCACATGAGTATTGTCTTTTTTCATCTAAAAACAAATCATAAAATTTATTAGAGAGATCGTAATGATGAGCAACATTTTGTTTTGATTTTCCAATTAAATTAAAATTTGTTATATATCTGTACATTCTCCTAAATTTATCTAAAGCATTAGTTATTGAATTTGCAGAATCCCTTCCAATATTTTTAATAGCAATATCTAAAAATTCAGTCAATGTTCCATTTTCAATTACAATTGATCCATCCGTGTAACCTTCACCCAAATACAAATCAGGATTTATTAAAAGTTTCCAATGTAGTGTCTTATCTAAAATCTTGAATCTTATAGGGTTTTCTTTTTTTGGCTTACCAATTAAGTATGATTTTGAATTTGCATCTATTAATTCAAATCCATCATCTTTAATTAATCTATTTAAAAAATTTGATAAATGCATTTAAGTTATTTTTTAATTTTTATAATTAAAGTCTATTTTTTTTAAATCTTCAATTAATTTTTGACAGTCTTTATTATCAAGAATACTCAATGGGGGCAAAATATTGTTATATGATTTATCTATTTGCGCCATTAAAGAGTGAATTGCTGATATTAAATTATATCTATCAAAAATAGTTCTAACTTTACAAAGTTTTTCATTTGCACTTTGATCTTTGTTTTGAATAAAATCATCATAAACTTTTCTTGTTAAAGTTGCAGTTATATTGCACGTTGCTGTTATTATACCGTCACATCCTAATTGAAGTCCTTTAAGCAATTTATTTTCAGAACCGGGTAAAACTGAAAAATTATCTATTTTTAAATTTTCAAATAAATTATATGAACTATCTTTAACCCCAACTATTTGTTTGGGAAATTTTTTAGCTAATTCCTCTACACAATTTATACTAAACTTGTAACCACTCAATTTTTCAAAATTATATAAAATAATCTCTGCATCTGGCACTTCTTCTACAATTTTTGTATAAAAGGTAATTACTTCTTTATCTCCGTAATTATAATATGCAGGAGGCATTATTAAAAATTTCTTGAAATTTAATGATGTAGCTACTTTCATTAAGTTTATAGTTTCAGCTAATGAATTTAATCCTGTTCCAATTATAAACTTATCTTTATTCTTATTGGTTGAAATTGAATTTAATAAATTAATTTTTTCACTAACTGGGATCAATTGAGCCTGTCCAGTACTTCCAAAAAATGCAACTCCATGACAACCTTGTTTTATTATGCTTTCAGCATGAAAAACTGTTTTTTGAACATTTAGTGATAAATCCTCATTTAATATTGATAATGTGGCCGCATAAATGCCTTTAATTTTACTCATAAATAAAATTTATATAAAAAAAAAATATAGTAAAGATTATAAAGTAATAAAATGAAAATATTAGCAATACAAAATAGAATGGGTATTGGAGATATGGTAATTTTTTTACCATTTATTAAAGCAATATCAAAAAAATTTAATTCTCCAGTAAGTATTTTGGTTAAAGAAAATTCTAAAGCTTTAGAATATCTAGAAAAAAATAAACACATAGAAAAAATTTTAATACTTGAAAGAAATAATAATAATAGTCACCACGACGGAATAATTGGTTCATTCAATCTTGCCAGAGAACTAAAAAAATATAACTTTGAAAAAGTTTTTATATTTAATTCATCTTTGAGATTTCGTTTAATATGTAAAATAGCAGGTATAAAAGAAATATTTCAGTACCCATTATTTCAGAAAAAACAACAACACTTAATTAAAACTGCTCAAAATTTTATAAAAAAAGAATTAGACATGGATATTGATAGTAATCCTGTAATTGAATTAGAAAATTCTCTAATAGAAAATGCAAAGAATAAATACAATATAAGCTCTAACCAAACTAATATACTTCTGGGAATTGGTGGATCGGGACCAACTAAGAGAATACCTGTTGATAAATTCTTAAACTTCATGAAAATGTCTACTAAAGAGCATAATTGTAAATTCTTTTTAGCTACTGGTACAAATGAAGAAGAACAAATTATTTTAAATGAAATTTTAAATTCTGAGTTTAAAGAGAGGTGTGTGTCTTTAGATAAAATCAAAATTAAAGAAACTCTCCCAATAATTAAAAATTGCACAGTAGCAATATGCAACGACTCTAGTTTTAGTCATTTGTCAGCAGCTTTGGGCATTCCTACAATTGTACTTCTATCTGATACTCCTTTAATGTATGGAAGTTATAGTCCTAATATGTATCCCATAATTCCAGACGGAGAAGAAACAGTTACCCATAACACTCTAGGCAAGGAAAGAATAAATCCTGAAAAAATATTTAAAATATTTAAAGAAATTGTAACTTAACTTAAGTCTTTTAACACAACTTCTTTTGCTTCATTAACAATAGCAGACAAACGGGAAGTTTCTGGAGAAATATCTGGATGAATTTTTTTTTGAATTTTTAAGTGAGCTTTTTGAACATCTTCTTTTGTAATTTTATTATTTCTATCTAAATTCAATATTTTGTAAGCTTCTTCAACAGACAAAGTTGATGAATTGGAATAATTACTATTTTTATTGAAAGAAAATCTTCCAGAGTTTCTCAATGTTTGAATTAATCTAAATAATCCTATTAATTGATATAAAGTTAAACCTTTAAGTTTTATTATTCCAAGACTTAAAAGAATCAAAGGAAGAGAAAATAAAAATCTTCCTCCAAAAGCAAACAATAAAGCTAATAATATAGAGATTATAAAAATAACAAAACGTACAGTTTTTGAAATTTTTTTTGCTGAAGCACTTGCAATTAGCCTTAGCAAAATATAACTAACGACTAAAATAACAAGTGCATAAATTATAATGTTCATATATCAAAGTTTTTTATGAAAATACCACAATTAGAAAAAAAACCAGAATTAAAATCTTGTCACAATGTAAATTGGGAAGACAATTATAGCTGGGTGCATCAATCAAATATACTTGAAGTTTTAAAAGATAGCTCAAAATTAATACCAGAAGTTAGAAATTATTTAGAAAAAGAAAATGCTTATACTGAGCATCATTTAAAAAATACAAAAGATATACAAAAAAAATTATTTGATGAGATAAAAGGAAGAATAAAATTAGATGATGAATCTCTTCCTTACAAAGATGTACAATATGAATATTGGGTAAAAACTACTAAAGAAGGAAACTATCCCATTAAATTAAGAAAAAAGATTGGAACAGATATAGAAGAAGAAATCTGGAATGGAGATCAAGAAAAAGAAAAATTAAATACAGAGTACTTTGGTGTTGGAGACCTAGATGTCAGTTATAATGACAAATATTTAGGTTATTCTTTAGATTTAAAAGGATCGGAATACTACACCATTTATATTAGAGATATTTCTTCAAACAAATTAATAACTGAAAAAATAGAAGAAACTGGAGGAGGAATAACTTTTAGTTTAGATGATAAATATATTTTTTATTCAAAATTAGATAAATTTCATAGACCAAGATCAATTTATAGACATAAATTAGGAACTTCTGTCAAAGATGATGAATTAGTTTTTGAAGAAAAAAGTGAAGCATTTACTGTAGGTATTGGTTTAAGTAGCGATGAAAAATATTTTTTTATTTCCACATCTGATCATAATACATCTGAACAATATTATTTTGCTGTTGATGAAGAAAATCCAAAACCAAAATTAATAATAGAAAGAAAAAAAGGAATTATTTATTCTGTAAATTCTTGGAATGGTTATTTTTATAATCACACAAATGAAAATGCTGAAGACTTTAAAATTGATAGATGTAAAGATTTATCAAATCAGAATTGGGAAACATATATATCGGCAAAAGATGAAGTGTTAATAGGTGGTTTAGTTTTTTTAAACGACTGGGTTATAAGATCAGAAACATCAAATGCTCTAAGTAGATTATTTGTAAAAGATAAAAATACAAATAAAGAAGAAGAATTAATTTTTTCTGATGAAAAAGTTATTGTTCCAAGCGTATCTTTAATTCAAAAAGATAAAAATACTGATCTAGTATATTTGTCTTACTCATCTCCTAAAACACCTGGAAGAACATACTTATATAATTTGAAAACTAAAGATAGGAAGTTGGTAAAAGAACAAGAAATTCCTTCAGGTCATAACCCTGATGACTATATTGTGGAAAGACTAGAGTGCCCTTCTCACGATGGAAGAATGGTTCCAATAACTATTACAAGACATAAAAAAACTAAAATAGATGGATCTGCAAACCTATTATTATATGGATATGGATCTTACGGCAATTCTATGTCTCCAGGATTTTCATCAACAAGATTAAGTCTAATTGATAGAGATATTATTTGGGTAACAGCCCACATTAGAGGTGGAATGGAAAGAGGAATGAAGTGGTGGAAAGAAGGAAAACTTCTTAATAAAAAAAATACCTTTGAAGACTATATTGCTGTTGGTAAATATTTAATTGAAAAAAAATACACTTCAAAACAAAAAATAATTGGAATGGGAGGTTCTGCTGGTGGATTGTTGATGGGAGTAGCAGTTAATCAAGCACCTGAATTGTTTTTAGGAATAATTATGGCAGTACCCTTTGTAGATTCATTAACCACAAATTTAGATCATTCTTTGCCATTGACTGTTGGAGAGTTTGATGAGTTTGGAAATGCCAAGGATAACGAAGAACATTTTGAATATATTCGCTCATATGCCCCTTATAACAACATAAAAAAAATGGATTATCCTCACATGTTAATCACAACTAGTTTAAGCGATAATAGAGTTCTATTTGATGAACCTGCAAAATTTACAGCAAAACTAAGAGACTATAAAACTGATAATAATTTATTATTATTAAAAACTGAAATGAATGCTGGTCACGGTGGAAAATCTGGAAGAGATGCTTCTATAGAAGAAATTGCTATCGATTATGCATTCGCTTTAAAAATAACTGAAAAAATTAACAGTAATTTTTTCATATAAAAATATACCACTTAAAATAATTGAAAAAACAGAATTAATACCCATATAAATCTTGTAAGTCGCCTAATGGGGCTTGCATTAAATAACCTTGCTAACAAAGGAGGATATATGACAAGTAAGGATCTATCTATATTCAACTCATTAAGACCTTTTTCGGTTGGTTTTGACGATATGTTTGACCAATTCGAAAGTATGTTAGGAAATGGA
>Ga0187833_10004497_pt1 | contig 13600 bp, 20 predicted proteins | sample ETNtaG_37_FD_167968 | JGI IMG/M metagenome (GOLD analysis project Ga0187833, IMG submission 167968) | Marine microbial and viral communities from oxygen minimum zone, Eastern Pacific Ocean - ETNP2014_SV_400_PacBio MetaG (Illumina Assembly) | ecosystem: Environmental > Aquatic > Marine > Hypoxic... | reverse complement strand
ATGGTACGAGGTAGACAGAATGGAGAGGGCACTAGAGTCGTTTAAGAAGGAGCGACACTTACATGATTTCACTGACATGTTAATACTGTTTAATAAGGAAAAAGCTGCTCCGTCATTAGATGTTGTTTTCATAGACGAAGCCCAAGATCTAAGCTATCTTCAATGGATCATGGTAGAACAAATTCAGGAGAAGGCTAGAAAGATGTATATCGCAGGAGATGATGATCAAGCCATCTATAGATGGGCTGGAGCAGACGTAAACTACTTCTTAAATTTACAAGGACAAACAACAGTACTGAAGCAGTCGTTTCGTATTCCTCAAAAAATACATAAACTTGCCAGTAGCTTTGTTCAGCGAATTAGTAATCGAAAACTTAAAACATGGCAACCAACTCAGGAAGGAGGAACCATTACTTGGCACTCTAACGCAGAAAATGTAGATATGAGCGAAGGCAATTGGCTAGTCCTAGCTAGGAATGGATACTTGCTTCGTTCTTTAGAAGAGCAATGTAGACGAGAGGGGTTCTTTTACGAGAAGGGCAACTACAGTAGTGTCAATAAGAGGCTGCTGGATGCCATTATTGCATGGGAGAAGCTGAGAAAGGGTGAGGCGATAGAGCCTTTGTCTATTAAAAGTATTTATAACTACATTACTTCAGGCAAAGGGATAGAGCGAGGATATAAGAGACTGATAGGAATGGACGATGATTCTGTATATAATCTTCAAGACCTAAAGGATGAGTATGGATTAAAAACAGAAGGGATTTGGCACGAGGCACTTGATCGTATTGGTCAGAGAGATAGAGAATATATTATTGCTGCCTTGCGACGTGGAGAAAAACTCACACGTGATGCACGTATTCGCTTTTCAACAATACATGGAGCAAAGGGTGCAGAGGCAGACAACGTACTTGTGCTCACTGATGTGAGTCCACGTGCCTATGAGGAATATAAACTACATCCCGATGATGAAACGAGAGTATTTTATGTGGCACTGACTAGAGCAAAACGAAACTTGCACCTAGTGATGCCTAAAACAGCCAAATATTTCGGTATATAATAAATGGCTGAAAATAAGGAAAAAATTCTTCCTAAACAGGACACTCAGGTCCGTTTAAGGAAGTTCCGGAGGGGTTAATACCCCCCTAAATTAGAATAAAAGGAGGCTGTATGTCTATTAGGTCTGATTTATATATTGCGATAAAGAATAGGTATCTATCGGAAATGACTGAAGCAAAAGCTGTACTAGAAATCTATTTCAATAATCCAGTAGGTATAGGAGAGCACTCTCAAATACTTCAAGTAATGAATGAGCAGCTAGAAAAGATATCTTCGGCTAACGGTAAGCTGCAACAATTGCACATGAGTTTCAGAAGCTACGACGTGACGCCAGAAAAAAAGAGTAAATAATAGTTTAAAGTCTACTAATCACCCTTTATAAATAGTTATATATTATTTATATAGAAAGGGAAAATAATATGGCACATGAAGTTGAAAGTATGGCTTATGCTGGTGAAGTACCATGGCATGGGTTAGGTTATCAGGTAGGAGACGAAATGACTCCCGAAGAAATGATGATCGCTGCCCAGCTAAAATGGACTGTCAGTAAACGCCCTGCTTATACGATAGAAGACTCAAAGTGGCATGAAGGGGTTGGCTTATTAAGTTGCCCTGATGACCATTTTGTCGTAAGGGATTCGGATAGAAAAATTCTTTCCCATTGCGGAAACGACTACGTGCCTTTCCAGAACGAGGAAGTGATGTCCTTCTTCAAAAAGTTTGTAGCTGATAGCACTATGAAAATGCACACTGCAGGCTCCTTGAAAGATGGTAAGGAAATTTGGGGACTAGCGAAGCTAGACGCAAGTTTCACTTTAGCTGGTGGAGACAGGGTAGAGGGTTATCTACTCATCCATTCGCCTCACGTTGCTGGGAAAGCACTCACTATAAAATTCACACCTGTTCGAGTTGTGTGTAACAATACCTTAACTTATGCAATTAACAAAACTTCTGACAGAGGCGTCTTTAGAATATTGCATCTTCAAATGTTTGACGATGAAATTAAAAGAGCTGCAGAAGAGGCACTAGGTATAAGTAAAGAGGCTATTGATATATATAAGGAACAAGCTGAATTTTTATCAGGTAAGCGATATACAAATACTGACTTACAACACTATATTGCAGAGCTTTTCCAACCTCAATTACTTGTAGAAAGAGCTAAGGAGAATATTCGTAGGGAAGTACCTATGGATGACGAGTTTAAGCAGACTGCCTCAGCCTTATACGAGATGGTTGATACTCAGCCTGGAGCACAAATGGCTTCTAGCAAGGGTACTTGGTGGGGAGCCTTTAATGTTGTAACCTTTTACTTTGATCATCACAGACGTGAGGCTATGCAGGGAGGACGTCTTCATTCTGCTTGGTTTGGCACTGGGGCGAATACAAAGGTGAAGGCACTGAACAAGGCTATTGAATATGCAAAAGTTGCATAGATAAAAAGAAACTTTACTTTAGCCTGTGTTTAGGTTATTATATAAAGTGGCTTAATAGCTTTATGTATTAATAAAACATAATTTTCCTTCCGTAAGAATGGGGAGTTTTCGGACTCCCCATTATAAAAGAAAGGTATAAATGAAGGACGAGCAAGTAGAGAAATTTTTTTATTGGATAGAGGAACGTCATCGAATTTTTATGAAAAGATCACGAGGCGAATCTTGGCCATGGACTGAAGATAAAATCCTACGAGAATACAAATTCACAAACCCTTTTCGCGAGAACGATAGGACAACTATCTGGTTTCGTAAAAATATAAGAGATCCCCTTAGAAAAAACCCTAATGTATTAATGGCTACGGTCATATTCAGGTGGTTTAATCTCATTCAAACGGGAGAGACTCTTTTGAAGTATGATCTATTAGAAAACTGGGATTCAGAAGTAGCCTATTCAGTCATAAAGCCTCAAGATAAATGGATAACTGGGGCATACATGATCAAGAGTCCTACAGGTTTAGATAAAATACAAGGAATCAATCAATGTATAAACAACCTTTGGCGAGATAAAGAGGAACTTATAGAAAAATTCGAATCCGCAGATAATCTACATGATATGTGGTTCAGGCTGTTAGGATACTCACACTTAGGAGGATTCCTATCGTATGAGGTGATAACAGACCTACGGCATACTTATCTAGGCTGGGGAGCTAAGGATATTGATACATGGGCTAACGCAGGTCCAGGAGCAATGCGAGGACTTAATCGTATTTGGGATAGACCACTAGCCTATCGCCCTAAAAAACAACCTTGGACGTATGAAATGGTTCAGCTATTGAAACTAGCTAAAGAAAGGTATAAAATAGGAGAATTCTCAACTGCAAATTTGCCTGATATATATCTGTCTAATATAGAGATGAGGGATATAGAACATAGTTTATGTGAGTTCGATAAGTATGAAAGAGTTAGATTAGGTCAAGGAAGACCAAGGAGTAAGTATGAAAGACACGCTTAATTTATTCTACCTTGCTAACAGTCGCTACGGAGGATGGGTCACGTTCACGGCTCATTTAAAACATGGTATGGGGGACGGAGCAAGGGTATTCAGGATAACAAAGACGGATGAGCGTAAGGATAGAGATTTTGGGTATGGGGTACGGTATCGTAACATTACTCACGAAACTGCTGTTCGTATGCAGGGTCCAAAACTTATTGTTGCTGCTGATAAAAACTTCAGAGAGACACAAGTAGAATTAATTAAACAAGGAGCATGGCTAGTGATTCATGATCCTACGGAACTACGCAACCCTGAGTTCAGGGACATAGTGAAGGAAGAGCGAACAATCATACTGGGAAAGAAGGCGAAGGAATACCTGCCACAAGCCCATTATATTCCTCATCCTTACAAATCTGTGAATCCTATTAACTTAGTAGATGATACTTGGTCAAAAAGATATAGTCATTGTGTAAGTGTTTCACGTCTAGATTTTGATAAAAATTCTCATTGGTTGTTTGAAGCTAATAGAGTTTTACCAGAACCAAAAAGAATACTGATCAGGGGAGCAGAAAATAGAATGTATACTAGAACAAAGTTGATGCCTAAATACCCTGAATATTTACAGGATAGTAAGAGACCTAAAGACGATAGACAAGTTTTCCCTAGAGAGTTCAGTTGGGCTGTTAATTTCTTAGCAACAGCTAGATATATGACAGACTTTTCACTGATATCAGGAGACGGTGGTCGTACCCAGTATACCTTCATGGAAGCATGGGATGCAGGAACTATCGTTTTACTACATTCAGGTTGGGTATTACCTGACGATGATATGGTAGATGAAGGAATGAAACAAAATTGTATTTCTATTCCTAATTGGGAGACACTAGCATCTTTCCTACAAAAAGATTTACCTCCCAAAGAAGTTGATGCAATACGAGATAATGGTAAAGAAAAATTGAAACAACATGACTGTATAAAAATAGGTCAACAATACTTGGAGGTAATAGGTGTATAAACAATCTTCTCCCTACTGTATTCAGATAGAACTAACTGAAGGATGTAACTTACAATGCCCATTTTGTGGTATTCAGGGAATCAGAGAAACTGGAAATAGTTCTCCACCATATAAGTGCCTAACTATTGAAAAGGCAGATCTTATTGCCCAGCAAATAGCACAAAGTGGCTGGAATCCTCGGATCGAGATGGCTATGCACGGAGAACCTACTATGAACCCCAGCTATTCCGAGATAGTTAAAGTGTTCAGAAACCGTTTGCCGAAAACTCATTTGCAAATGACCTCAAATGGTGGTGGATTTTTAAAAAAACCTGGAATAGTTGAAAATATCAATGAAATACTGAAATCAGGAATTAACGTCCTATTACTAGATAATTACGATAGAATAAAAATTTGTGATAAAATAAGAACATTATATACAGGTCCGTATCCCGTATTCGAGTACCCCTCTAACAAGGAGGCTAATCCTCATAAAAGGCGTAAGCCCAATGAACACCACATAGTAATTGTAGAGGATATTGATTCTGCAACTTCTGGCAACCATGCCACCTTGAATAATCACGCTGGTTCAGGTTTCGAGAGAAACAATAAGGCGTTTGGGAAGCGTTGTGCAAAAGCATTTAGAGAAATTTCTGTACGATGGGACGGTAACATCGCTATTTGTTGTAATGATTGGAGGGGTGAGTATAAGTGCGGAAATATGTTAGAAACTAATATAGTAGATATATGGCACGGTGAGGAATTTAATGCGAGCCGTAAAAAACTTTACCACGGAGAGAGGGACTTTGGTCCATGTAATGGGTGTGATGCGTTAAGCTATCGTCCTGGACTATTACCTGATCCTAAGGGCAAAGAAACTCTACCTAAAGTTACAAAAGAGGATTATAAGGCTATAAACAAGGCTCTCGACGGTCAGTCATATGCTGAACATGTCAGGAGACCTTGGGAGAAGGATTCGAACTATTTTAGAAAATGGAACAAACAAAGTGCAGCTGCGGAAAAGAGTGTTCTTGCAAAGAACTAAGGGAAGAAAACAAACGACTTCGTCGTGCTGTAATTCTTTTATTTGCGGCAAAAGAAAAAGAGAAAAAAGAGAAGGTTGAGTTTATTGGTGATGAACATCCATATCCCAAATTGGCACCAAAGTATTGGAGAGATGCAAAGGCAAAGGAATTAAGAGAGAGGAGGCGAAAGAAGTTAAATGGAAATAGTATATTCACGAGGAGTAAGCGAAGCCTTGTTTCTTGGCTTACAGATTCTAAAAGAATCTGGAGTCGTCAAGGAAAGTAGAGCAGGAAAAGTTATAGAGTACCCTGAGCCTGTGTGTACAGTGTACACAGAGCCACAGGAAAGAGTTTTATTTTACGAGGAGAGGGACGCTAATCCGTTCTTTCACTTCTTTGAGGCTTTTTGGATGATAGCAGGTCGACAAGACGTAGCCTATCTTACCAATTTTAATAAGCGTATGACAGAATTCAGTGATGATGGTGTCATATTTCATGGAGCCTACGGCTATCGTTGGCGAAGCCACTTTGGTTATGATCAGTTAGACAGAATTATACAAAGGCTAGGAAATCTTGAAGGAGATAGAAGAGCAGTACTCAGTATGTGGGATGCTCGGATAGACTTGAAAAAGTTTGATCAGGATAATTGTAAGGACTTGCCCTGCAATACGCATATATACTTCAAGGTGAAGCCTTGCGATGATCGTTTTGAAAATATAGATCGTCACAAGCCAACACAACTAGATATGACGGTTTGTTGTCGATCAAACGATATTATTTGGGGAACATATGGAACAAACGCTGTACATTTCAGTATGTTACAAGAATACATGGCTGCGAGACTCAATACAGAAGTAGGAATTTATAGACATATCAGCGATAGTTTCCACGCCTACCTTTCCGTATTTGAAAAGGTGAAGGATATGCAACCTGACTATAAACCCTATGAGGCTTGGGACTATAAAATCAAGCCTTTAGTAGACAGCGTTCCCCAGTTTGAAAGTGAACTTTTAGAATTTTTGAAAGATCCTCACACAAAGATGGGTGGGGCGAGAAATAGTATTTTCCCTAATGTGGCTTATCCTATGCTGATTGCTTGGGATTCATATAGAAGTATTGGGGACTTAGACTATGCAATAAAGGCAGCATCTAACATTGAGGCTATAGACTGGCGTATTGCATGTACCGAATGGTTAGAACGAAGGAAGGGAAAACCAAATGATAAGTAAGAATATAGAAATAGTTAATCACTTAATTGAAGATGACGCTACAGGTTTACAACAATCAGAAATAACATATGGGGATAGTTGGAAAAAACGAGGGGGTGTAGGAGCGTTTATGATGCTTGCTCGTAAGTGGGATAGAATAGAAAATGTTTGTGAAACATGTAACTATGATATTTTTGAAGGAATTAAGAAAGATCCCTCTCGGACAGGAATCATAGATGATATCAGAGACCTCCGAGCGTACTTATTTTTGGTTGAATCTGAAATGGAAAAGAACTGTGTCATTGAACCTATAACAAAAAGGCTTGAACGAGGAAGAGTGCTTTAGTGCAACAACAACTTCCTTTGATTCAAAGCGAAAGTAGTTGGTGTCCACCTAGCTCGTTTCCTGATTTAACAGGAGAAAAGCTAATTGCTGTAGATCTAGAAACCTACGACCCTGATCTTATACAAAAGGGATCAGGATGGGCAACAAGTAATGGTCACATAATAGGAATCGCTGTTGCAACGGAAGATTGGCAGGGCTACTTTCCTATTCGTCATGTTAATGGTAATAATTTAGATGAAAATTTAGTTTTAGACTGGCTCCAACGTCAGCTCAGTACATCTAGCAAAAAAGTATTTCATAACGCTATGTACGATATTGGATGGCTTCGCCGAGAGGGTATTGACCTAAAGGGTCAGATCCTAGATACAATGGTTGCGTCGCCTTTAATAGATGAAAATAGATACAGTTATTCGCTAAACGCTTTAGCTAAGAGTTATCTCAAGGAATCTAAAAATGAAGATCTACTGCGTACTGCAGCTGTGGAATGGGGGGTTAATCCAAAGAATGAAATGTACAAGCTCCCTGCTAACTATGTTGGTCCATACGCTGAGCAAGATGCGAGTCTCACCTATCGCCTTTGGAATATACTAGAAAAAGAAATTAAGAAAGAAGAATTAGATACGATGCTGGAACTTGAACTCGCTCTTGTTCCTATCCTTTTTCAAATGCGATGGACTGGCGTACGAGTTGATCTAGAAAAGGCAGAAAATATAAAGAAAGATCTTAAGTCAAAAGAACAAAAAATACTTCACAAAATAAAGAAAAATTACGGAGAAATAGAAGTTTGGAATTCTCGCTCTATTGGCAGGGCTCTTGATAAGGTTAATATTTCCTATGATCGAACTGAAAAAACTAACGCACCAAAGCTAGAGAAGGAATGGCTTCTGACCCATAAGCACGAACTACCAAAAATGATAGGAGAGGCGAGAGAACTAAATAAGGCACATACAACCTTCATTGATTCTGTTTTACGCTATGAGCATAATGGAAGAGTTCATGCAGAGCCTCATCAGTTACGGAGTGACAGAGGGGGAACTGTCTCGGGTCGCTTCAGCTATACAAATCCAAACCTACAGCAGGTTCCTGCTCGAAATAAAACTTTAGGTCCACTCATTCGCTCTATCTTTCTTCCAGAAGAGGGCGAACAGTGGGTGTCCTTTGACTACAATCAACAGGAGCCACGACTAGTAGTTCACTACTCAGCTCTCATGAAATACCCTAAGGCAGACGAAGTAGCCAACACCTATAAGGAGGGGAACGCTGACTTTCATCAAATTGTAGCGGAAATGGCACAAATACCACGAAAGCAGGCAAAGAATATAAACTTAGGACTGTTCTATTCTATGGGAGAAAAAAAGTTAGCCGAGCAACTAGGCATCTCCTATAATGAGGCACAAGAAATTTTTGAAAAATATCATCGTAAAGTACCCTTTGTTAAAATGCTGAGTTTCTTTTGCAGAAATAGAGCCTCTGATCGTGGTTCTATAAAAACGCTACTTGGACGTAAATGTCGCTTTGACCTATGGGAACCAAGAGATTGGCAAGCTGGTAAAATTATGACCTATGAACGTGCCAAACAAGAATTTGGCCACGGTATTCGCCGAGCCTTCACACATAAGGCACTGAATAGATTGATACAAGGGAGTGCTGCTGACCAAACTAAAAAGGCAATGGTAGATTTATACAAGGAGAACATAGTTCCAATGATTCAAATTCATGATGAACTTTGTATTTCTCTGAAGAATAATGAGCAAAAAGAAACTGCGAAGTATATCATGGAAAACTGCGTTAAGCTAGAAATTCCCTCAGAAGTTGACGTAGAAATAGGAGAAAATTGGGGAGAGATAAAATAGGATAAAAAAGAACTTTAATCTTTTAAAATTATAACTATATTATAAGTATGAAGTATAATATAACTAATAGTGGAAGGAGCAATTATGCCAACCAGAAATACAAAACTGTATAATCAGGAAAACCTGAATAAAATCAAAAAGTTACGATCTCAAGGATACATGCTTCACGAGATAGATGTCTACCTTGAATGGCCACGTGGAACCTCTTCATATCACCTTCGCAAAGTTGCAAGAGCAATGGAAAAGGTGAAGAATATTAATTATCCTCTAAGTCGTTCAAGAATAGAAAAATACTCGCCAATATCTAAAGGAATAGCAATCAGTGTTGCGGAGGAAAAATTTCCTTCACAAAGAGCAACGCAAATGAGCATTCCCCGAAAAGAATGGGAGTCGCTCACAATTGTCGTGAAGAAGGTAGGTGAAGTCGTAAGTACGGAAACTAATAGGAGTAATGCCGCAGCACAAGTCGAAAATATCCGAGGGATATTACTTGGGCATGACTTTTTAACAAGAAGAAAATAACCAATGGAGAAAGCTTGATGTATGGTGCGTCTATCGTAGGATACAAGGTCAATCAGAAAGAAGAGCGAAGACGTGTTGTATTCCATACAGTTCCATTCACAGCGAAGAATATCGTCAAAGTAGAAATTCCTTTTTGGATTCAACAATATAAGGAAAAGTATAAAGATAAACGTGTTGAAGATATTCATGTAGTTGTGTTTGAAATGACTGACAGTGCTAACCCACCTACGTTGAGGAGGAGAAAATGATAAATGAAAGAAGAAAAGGAGACTCAACCAGTGAGAGTATGGGAAGCGACTGTAAAGAATTCCAAGGGTGTATATGATTTTCTGTATTTTGCAGCAAATGATGAAGAACACGCTAGGAGGAAGGCAGGGGAAGAGGGAGAAGAGGTTTGTGTCATCACAGAAATCATTCCTGAAGCTGTTGCTTTTAATTGAGCCGATAAAATAGATAAAATGAGTATTTACTTTCTAGGTCGGCTTTATTATTATAGGGGAAGTAAATAAAAAAAGGAGAGAGGAGAGACGCTTATGTCTACTGCAACTGCAAGAAAGGTCAACGGAAACGTGCCTAAACCTGCTCAGCCCACAACTGGAGCTCGAGTAAGTCGGTTTGCAAGAGAAAAGAAGATAAAGGTGATTGGTAGTACAATTCCTGTAAGAGCTAACACTCAAAGAGCTAGTATTTTTGGGTTATTCAAGAAGCTTGAGGGAAAGCCATTAACTGAATTTTTTCTTGCTGCTAGAAAAATGCATGGTGGCGATAAAGATGTTGAAATTGCCATTAGTAAGAAATACATTACTCTCGTCTAGAGAATAGTGTACGAACCCAGTGGCTGAGGGGACGCTGGCAAAATCTCCCCCTCGCTGATTAGATGCCTATGAGCAATCCTTTTTAGGAAATATAAAATCTTTAAATGGCATCTAATCTCGCTGAATTTAGGTGAGGTATACTGCACCTTAGACGTCAAAAAGACCAGATAAAAGAAAAAAGGTGACTGGCGAGTATACCTCTCCTAAGCTTAGAGTTTTCTATTTGATCGATAGAAAAAGACGTATGGCTGAACAACAGTAATCGAGTTGTAAGGCACTGGCTCTAATGAGTACGGTCAAGTGACTGAGGGGTTAGAGTCAGGTACTGAGTACCGTTATCCAGGAATGGATCGATCGGAAAAGGTTGAGGGTAAATCCATAAATCCCTCTGCGTCACTTTTATAAAGGAGAAATTATGGGACAAATGAAGTGGAGATTAATGGACATGGAATCTAAAGCTCAGGGTATGACTAAAGAGGAATTTCTTAAAAGGTATCCTGATGGTGAAGATGTTTGGGAAAGAATGAATAATCCAAACTATGATTCAGGTCCAGACGAACCTAATATACCAGAGGAGAAAACAGGATGACGGAAAAAGATAAAAAAGATGATTGGATACCCAGCCTAGTGGATTTTGCAATGATTAAGGGGGAATCGGTTGGCATCCCTACGTTTGTATTTCTTAAGCAACAGATGAAAAAAATAAAAAGAGAGTGTACTATTGTAGAGGCTTTTTTAGAAAATCATATTAAGGAACTTCGTCTAAAAAGTGCTGCACTTGATGCGGAAGGAAAAAAGAAGAAAGAAAAAGAAGAAAAAGAAGAGGAGGAATTGAACTGGAAAAATGGTCCACATTGGCACCCTGATGTAAAACCCAAGAAAAAGTGAAGCGAGAATTTCATGAAAGAAAGATTATTCCTAAGTTTCAGGCAGGGATAGACAGAATTGCAAAAAAACTGTTTTCATTCCAGATGAAGCAGCCCCCAGAAAATTTTTTTAAACTCCACATATATGATCAAGACTGGTTCAGAGCTCTCGCTCAGGTTGGGCGACGAATCGTCTACAAATTCAAGTCAGACTATAAGTTCAATGATGTCACTTACCCAAAGGAGCTATTTGGATACGATAAAGAAAGAGAAAAAAAGGCTAATCAATCAAGTCGTATAGTTTATACTAAAATAAAGGCGAAAGGAAAATATGACGAAATACATGAAAGTCGGAAATCTGAAACGAATGCTGGAAAATCGTAGTAACGATGATACTATAAGATTTGAAAGAAAAAGTGGAACCTTTCTGCCCTATATGGAGTACGAGCCTCACGAACAATGGTTCGACGATGAAGATCATGTTCTAGTAATGACCTTTGTTGAAGTAGGTGGAACAAATCTAGAAAAAAGAAGAAAGGAAGAAGATGCCAAAGAAAAAAGAGAAGATAAAGTATCTAACTTATGACGATTTAGTTCGCTTAAATGCAAAGGCAAAGAAAGATAATAGGAATCAATCTTTAGATCCAATTGTTTTTGATAATATATCCAAAGATAAGGTGTTTCCTGTAACTTTCTCAATGGTTCACAATGATGTTGAAATGCGTGCAATGATACAGCTTAATGCTGATGATTCTGCACGAGGTTTGCTAGATATGTCATTTGAGGACTTTAATAGTTTGCCAATATATATGGTTTAGTAGGTCGCTCTTAGGGACTTACTGAAATTAGTGGGTTGGCTTAAGACAGCTTACTAATATGGGCAATATTCGCTGATGAAAAAGCCTCGCTAAAGAGGAGCTGTTTATTGGTATGGTTTACCTCCTATATTGTCCTTAGATCAGCATAGTCGGATTGATAGACATCCGAGATCTTAAAAAAATTGGGGTGACTCTCTGGGCGAGGTCGCCCCAATTTATTATGGGGAGAACAACAGTTGTATTCTTCTTGTGACACATTAGGTGTTCACAATTAGTTGTTCTCTCCGCCAGTTTTACTTAATGTTGATTCTTTTTGGTTTTTCAGATTCAGGAATATTTCTCTGTATCTCTATCTGTAGCACACCATCCTTCATATCGGCTGTTGTTACCTCCATATATTTAGAAAGAGAAAAAACTCGCTTGAAGTTTCGTGTCGAAATACCCTTATGAACATAGTCACTGAGAGCCTCGTCCTGTTCGCCCTCTATTGAAAGAACGTTGTCCTTCACCTCAATCTTTATATCCTTCTTCTTGAAACCAGCTAAAGCCATCTCAATGGTATGGTTGTTTTCAACCTTACCCTTTTTCACATTAAAGGGTGGATATGGTCTTTCAATTGCAGCGAAGTGATTGAAGAAATCGTCAAAGCCAAGAAAAGCGTTGCGAAATACGTCAAGATTACTAGTCATTTGTGCCTCCTTTGTTAAGCAAGATCTAGCTAGACTCACCCTGAGCCTAGTAATAAACATGGGTATTATATACGAAAAGTAAAGAGCCGACAAGAGAAAAAAGAGCTTTTAAGTCTATTCCAATAAGCTATAATAAAATAAGTAAGTAGGTTGGGATAATTCACGTGTCCGTCTTAAATATGGAATGTTAAAACTCATAGCCTACTTGCTGCCTGTGGTATCTAGGAAATACAGTTGTTGTATGCGACTAGACTAAGTAACGAATGGTGCAAGAAAAAGCCACAAGTATCTGAGGAGAAAGTATGGACAAATATGTTGTGGTTATTGGCACTAATGTTCTTGAAATAAAGAATGTTGTTGGCATATTTGACACACATAATGAGGCATCAAACTTTATCCTTAATTATAGTTTACGAGGAAAGGCAAGCGTGATAACCTTGACTTCGGAAGCTGAGTATGAGACTCAGCGAAAGGAACATCAAGACGAGGACGGTAACTATATCGCTTCGGAAAGGAACAATTGGTATGAATGAAGAAACTAGTGCAAATGATTTATTGAGTAAAACCCTTCGGAAGCTTGATAATTTCCTAAAGGGAAAGCGAGTAATGTTCACCAAACCCTATAAAGACTTAACGGATCGAGAAAAGAAAACATTGAAGCCAAGACAGTGGACAGATAAGCAAGGAAATATCAAGACCTTTGTCAGATTACAGGCTAGAAGTATACATGATTTATGAAAATCATAGAACAACTAGAAGTGAAATGAGTAACAAGAAATGGAATAGTTTTATTAACAGCTTGGTTTTAAAGGAAAAGAAATACAATGAAATTAAAAACAAGAATAAGAAGGTTAAGAAAACGACTAGGAAGAAAGGCGTTAAGAGAACCGAAAACTAAATCACAGATGAGAGATGTGAGTAAAAAAACTGATAAGATTTGGGAGAGCTTCTTGCCCTTTGTTTCACAGTGGTATTGGC
>Ga0187833_10004490_pt1 | contig 13624 bp, 12 predicted proteins | sample ETNtaG_37_FD_167968 | JGI IMG/M metagenome (GOLD analysis project Ga0187833, IMG submission 167968) | Marine microbial and viral communities from oxygen minimum zone, Eastern Pacific Ocean - ETNP2014_SV_400_PacBio MetaG (Illumina Assembly) | ecosystem: Environmental > Aquatic > Marine > Hypoxic... | reverse complement strand
CATCATCCACCTCCTTTTATACCATAATGAAAATAGTAGTATAAAAAGGTTACGGTGCACTCACACAATCAACTTTTCCGGTCTCCCTGTACCCTGGTAAGGGGAGGCAGGAAAAATTCGAGTTTCGAGTTATAACCTAACATCATTTAAATTTTTTTATACTCAACTGTCCCTTCCGTGTCCCTTTTTTAACAGCTCCCTCAGTTTGTCCCAGCTGTTCCTTGATCTTTTTTGCAGTTCCACGTCCAAGCAACTGTCCCAATCCAATCTCAGAGAATTTTTTCAACTTTCCAACATCAGTTATCCCATTGCCAAAAAGCTTACGAGCTCGTACCCTTCCAATATTCCTCAATTTAATCAATGGAAACAACTCATCTTTAATGCCATATTTTAGCCGAAGTCGCATTTTGCTAATGTCCCGAAGCAACTTTCTAAACTCCAAGATTTTGCAAAGCTCTTCACAGGAATAAAACAGCCAATCAGCTATCCCCAATTTTACCCTAATCTCTCCAGGCCTTATTGCATAAGCCTCTAATAGGTACTCCTCATTCTTCTCATCAATCCAATCCTGGAAAAACATCGCTGTTTTTATTGATCGCATAAACTCATCATAATCCTCTTCATAGAGTGCAGGTTCTTTGAACAACAATCGATCCTCAACCCTTGCCAAAGTATCCTGCAAATCATCCCACTCTTTTACCCTTACATTGAGCAGGGGCCTCATCTCCAGTCTCTGACTTACCAACTGCAACCAACTCAGATCCACAACACGCATGCTCATCGCATTCTTTAATCCAACAATAAGCTCATGCGCTGTTAAAGGATCTAGATACAGTTCAGCAACTCGTTTACCCAAAATTGTTGCGCGATACTGCGTATTATCAAGTTCATCTGCAGAGGCAAATTCCTCTCTCATTGATTTCAAAAACTCCCATTCCTCCAAAAGCATAAGCATTTTTTCAATACCAGCTTCTAGCTTTGCCATGTCCTTAAACTGCTTTGCCCAAAAGGTCTTTTCAAAAAATTCCATGATCTGCTTTTTAGAGCGCAAAAAACGCGACGCTACCAAACTAAGAAGATAGGTTCTTAGCACAGGCTCCACAGCAAGCTTTGAAAAAATATCCTCTGGTTCTCCCATAATATACTTTTCATAAATTGATTCCTTCTCAGCATCAGTCCCAGATAAGCAAATAGCCTCTCCAAAGCTATCATACGATGGCCTTCCTGCCCTCCCAGCCATCTGTAAATACTCCAAAACAGGAATAGGCATCATCCCTCTTGATCCATATCTTTTAAGATCCCGAATAATCGTCCGAAAAGCTGGTAAATCAACTCCAGAAGCAAGAGTAGGAGTAGAACAGATAATCTGAACATGGCCGCTGCGAAAAGCATCCTCCACCAACTCTCTCTGCTTTGCTGTTAATCCTGCATGATGGAAAGCAATCCCTTTTGAAATACAATCAGCAAGCCTTCTACATTGCTTTGTAGGGCTCCCAACTGCCTTGAGTATCCTTTTTGAGAGCTCAATATGAATCTCCTCACTCACCTTAATCTTTTTAGAGATATCCTCGGCAGTTTTCTCAGCACTGCGCTTGGTATTTACAAAAACAAGTGCTTGTTTTTTCTTGCTAATCGTATCTAAAGCAATGTTCAATGTAGCATCTTTATACTGCAAGGCAATTTTTTTTATAGCCATACAAAACGAGTACCATAATAGCTTAAATAGTTTGTGTTAAAACAGTTTGTGCTAAATTTTTCAGCAACTTATTTAAAGAAGTGCCACTATCAAAAAACCAATGTCAGAAAAAAAAGTAGGGGGAGGCTTTGGCGTTATGATGCTAAAAGACCAAAAAGTGCTCCTTGGAAAACGCCATAATAATCCTGAAAAAGCAGACTCTGAATTAAGAGGAGAAGGTACATGGACCATGCCTGGCGGAAAGCTGGAATTTGGAGAATCCTTTGAAGAAGGCGCAAAAAGAGAAGTCATGGAAGAGACAGGTATAAATCTCACAGACATGCAGGTCCTCTGTGTTAATAACAGCAAAAACAAGCATGCTCATTTCGTCACTATTGGTTTTTTCTCAGATCAATTTGAAGGAGATCCTAAAGTAATGGAGCCAGATGAGATAACAGAATGGCAATGGTTTGATCTGGATGCCCTTCCCACTCCAGTATTCTTTCCTAGTGCTGAGATTATTGACAACTACAAGCAAAACAAGTTCTATATTAAGAAATAATCCCCCTCTTTAGCAAAAGATTTATAAACCGTTTTTTAACCCTCACTACTATGCCCCTGTAGCTTAGACACGCCTTGCGTGGAGCAATAGGTAGAGCGTGTGGCTGTTAAAGCTTACAGCTACCACAAGGTCAGCAGAAACAGTATAAACTGTTGCTGAATTCGAGTCTGCTCAGGGGCGTAAGAGGGATCGAGCGAATGCGAGATTCCGAGGACGAACCTGAGCTTTAAAAGATCCTTGATCTTTTATATGCTCAGGGGCGTTTTTTCATTCATGGGCCCGTAGTTTAGTCTGGCTACTCCCCAACTGATGTTGGGAAAGGGCAATTATAATGCTCGACTGATAATCGAGTGGTCCGGAGTTCGAATCTCCGCGGGCCCATTTTTTTCTTTTTTTGCAGGTCAATATGAGCGTAGCGAATATTGGCCGATACCTTCTAAGCGTATTTGCTTAGCGCAGACCCATTTTTTTCTTTTTTTTGTTATACCACTCCCATTTATAGTAATCTTTATATGCCTAAAATCTTGAAAGTTATACAATGAAAAAAGAGCTATACAAATACGGTTTCTTCACTCTCTTATTTATGCTCATTGCTGCTGTAGTTATTGCTACAGTGGATCAAGGCCATCTTGCAGATGATATTGATTTTGCTGGTGCTACTATTACTGCAGAAGCTTTCTGCATTGGAACTACTTGTCCAGATCTAGGAACGCCATTACATGTCTACGGTTCTGGACTTCAAAGGATGAAAGTTCAAAGTCTCAATGACATAGTGGAGATCTATGCCGATCATACCACAGGAATGGGTATGAATATAGGGCCTAAATGGAAGATAAACGCCAAGAATAGCCCAGATCATCTAGAATTTGACGGTAAATCAGGTAAAAAAATATACTTCGACAAAGAAGCTAAGATTGGCATCGACGTACCTCAACCACTCGCCCCCCTCCACGTCAAAGGAGGATTAGGAGATAATGAAATTGTTCGTGTGGAGGGCTCTGGTCCAGACTTCACCCAACAAAGATTTTATCACGATGGAAACTATGTAGGCTATATTTACGCTAAACACATCTCAGGTGGTGATAAAATATTCAAAATAGGTGCTAAACATCCTACTGGAGGAACTGAGTATGACTTGGTTTTAGATGGGAAAATAATAATAATTAAGTCTCTATTGCATCTAAAAGGAGGATCAGAAGATAATGAAATTATTCGTGTTGAAGGCTCTGGAGATAACTTTGCCCAACAACGCTTTTACCATAATAATAAATATGTTGGCTACATCTATGCAAAAAACATAAGATCTGGGCCATCTGCTGATAGAGGCCAATGGTTAAAAATCGCTGCAACCTCTTCAAGCACAGCTCCTGCTTCAGAAAAACATGATCTTATCTTAGATGGAAAAGAAATCCACCTAAATGCACCTGTAAAAGGCCTCTCAGTTACAGTAGATTATAATGCATGCACTTCAAAAGAGATCCTTAACCAAGCAGGAGGCCCACACGGAGCAGGAGATACTTGGAAAGCACAATGCCCATCAAACAAGGTTTTAGTGGGCATATATGATCCTGGCGCATCTCAAACGTTTGGCCATATAAACCGCATCAAATGCTGCAAACTAAAAGTAAGTTAACTTTATAACTACATTCTTATTATCAAATCGCATGCCCCTGTAGTATAGTGGATAGTACGTGAGGTTGCGGACTTCATGACCCGAGTTCAATTCTCGGCAGGGGCGTTCGAGGGATCTGAGCGTAGTGAGGATCCCTCTATACTCTTCGCTTTTTATCAAATTTTTAACGGCAAAAATTTGCCGGAGTTCAATTCTTCGCAGGGGCGTTATGAGGGGTCGAGTTTTTTTCGAGACCCCTCAATATACTCGCGGTGTTTGGGCCCTATCCTTTTTTAAAGGATAGCCTGAGTTCTAGTTCTCGGCAGGGGCGTTCAGGAGGCTTTAGGCCTCCTTATACTTCCGGTGTTTTTACCAAATTTTTCTTAAAAATTTGCCAGGTTTCGATTTCCGGCAGGGGCGTTTTACTTCCTCTGCCCATCATAAGCATCTTCAACCATATCTAAAGTAGAAACATCAGAAACATGTTTATCCTCACGCAAACGCACAACCCGAGGAAACCTCAAAGCATAACCACTCCCATAAGAAGGACTCTTCTGGATCTCCTCAAAATTTAACTCAACAACTACTTTAGGCTTAACAGTAACCTCACGACCTTTCTCAGAAATAATCAAAGGCTTAAGTAATCGAGTCAATTCATCAAAACTCAATCCCTCTTCAGCTTTCTCTTTTATCCCTGTCCCAACCTTACCAATCTCTAAAAACTCACCACCATCAACACAAGCAATTGTAAAACTACTCAACCACTTAGATCTCTTGCCTTCACCCCATTCTGCACCAACAATTGCTAGATCAAAAGTTTCCATTGTAGTCTTCAACTTCACCATATGCCCAACCCTTGCACCGGGCTTGTAGGGCGCTCCTAAATTCTTTAACATCAAGCCTTCCTCACCAGCCTCCAAACTCTTCTTGTAGAACTTCTCAATCTCTCCTGAACTTGAAGTAACAATGCTCTCAGTTAACCTAATCTTCTTTCTAACAGGCTTAACTATCTTTTCCAGCAATGCTCTCCTCGATTTAAACTCAACATTAATCATATTCTCCCCATTGTAATAGAGAATATCAAAAACATTGAGTTCAATAGGCATCTTTGCAGCGATCTTTTCAATATCATACTTCCTCTTAATCCGTTGAGAAACATTCTGAAAAGGCAGATACTTCCCTGACTTTGCATCAAAGCCAACTGCCTCAGCATCTAAAATAAAACTCTCTCCTTTTACATTATTCGAAACATACTCCACCACTTCTGGAAATTGCTTTGTTACCTTCTCTAAACGCCGAGTATACAACTCAACCCTTCCTTTATCCTTATGCGCCTCAATCCGAAAACCATCATACTTAAATTCCACTTGACAAGGCTTCCCCACTCTCTCAAGAGCACTCTTCACATCCTTCTCCTTAGGACCCAGCATGACCTTGATCGGTATAAAAACCTTAATCCCAACAGCTTTCAGGCCCTTTTCACCCTTGCTCTTAGCAATCCAAGCAACTTCCCCAAAATTATTCCTGACATCAAAGGCTCCCTGGACCAAACCCAAATACTCATTGTAGAGCTCCCGATCCTTAGGATCAATACTCATCTCCTTAGCATCATACTGGAGATCCAATTTTTTGCCAAAATAAGCCCATGTTACAGCATCCCTCAAGGTTCCATCAGCAACTCCCACCCTCATCTCTTCCAAAACAGTCCGAATAATATACTTTGCCTCATCAGGTTTCGCTGAAGTCAATAGCTCAGCAATAAGAGCAGTCTTATGCTTTACAGTCCCAATCCCTTCAAGGCTAGCCAACTTAGTAAGATTAGTAAATACCTTCTTTACAGTCAATTCCTGGCTAAAGAGCGTTGCCTGCTTTTTTTTGCTAAGCAAAGCCTTGCCAACCTCTCCCAAATCTCCCAAACTCTTCCATTTAGTCTCCACATTAGCAGCACTCTCTCCAGAGCCACTTGCAATCGCCTTCAAAACCAACCTTGCAGCAACCCCAATCTTCCTCTCATCATAGGACTGAAAAACCCTTCCCTGCAACAACAATACAATAACCTCCAAGTCCTCCTCCCGAACAGTTTTGAGAAACTCAGCAATAATATGCGTCTTTCCCAGCCGTTTACTCGTAGCTTCCAGTTCCACATATACCTGAACTAAATCATGATATTTCATAACAAAAGTAAGAACTTAGGTGTTAATAAAGATTGCTCTAACCAACAATACCAAGTATCACTTTACTAATTATTCAGAACTGAAAACTTCTTAGCATCCATTTTCATATCATGATGTATCTTTTTCATCAATATAGCTGCTCTATCATGATAACCCTCATCTAATTTACACGACTTGGCAACATAGATGAGCGCATCCTGGTATTTCCTTGATTCATAGCAAGCCACTCCGTAGAGAAATACATAATGGGGATCATTTGGCTTCAAATCCAGAGCCTTCTTGGAAAACTCCAGAACCCATGATGTATCCTCCCTAAATTTACACCACTTGGCCTTATTTTCGTAAAAAACCTCATTATCATCCCACAGTTCAATAGCTTTATCATATTCTTTGCCAGCCATATAAACTTGAAACCCTAAATATTGTTTCATAGCTCTGATCTCTTTTCTTCCCTTCTTGACTGATCTCCTTTTGCGATTTCTCTTATGCTTGGTTATCTCTTTCTCAGTATCCTCAATAACAAATCTCAACATTTTAGCATAATGATTGTGAAACGCACCCAAATTATTATGAGCCTGTCCTAAACAATACTTAGTTCTGGGCGCATATTCTAGAGCCTCCTCTACACACTCAATAGCTTCTTCTAACTTGTTCTCTTTGAGATAGTTCCTTCCCTGTTGCAAGAAATCCCTACTCAATTTATGGAATGCTAGTTCATCCTCAGTTAGCTCAATTCTTGAAGAAACAGGCTCTTTTTCAATTTTCGGCAAAGGTTTAACATCTCCACGAAGAACACAAGCCAATATAATATCCACTAGCATACATATGAATCTCAGAGTATGATATTTAAAGCTATGCCTGATTAATCACTTGGATAATAAATCATCTTATATTCATCCAAAACCCAAAAATAATAATAATGATCAATAGATTCATGAAACAGGGCCTTAAATTCACTCAGAACCATAAAAAATTCTTCCCTTGACTTAGCATGGATTTCCAATTCAAAGTCGCCACCCCCAATAGTCTTGTTTACATAAGGAACATTAGGATGAGAAAAAGCCCATGTTTTCATGCTCTCAATCTTGGAAGTATCCATCAGATAAAATACAATTTTGTAATAAGTGTATCCAATAGTCTTAAGATCAATCAAGGCTCTGTAACCCACGATTATCTTCCTATTTTCCAACGACTTTATCCGCTGAATAACGGTTTTAACAGTAGTTTTTGTTTTCTTTGCTAGTTGCATTGCCTCCATACGGGCATTTTTTGATAATAATTGCAAAATCTGAATATCAAGAGTATCAATGGGCAGCACTAATCTCTCTTTGCTGATTAAGAATCCTTTTTCCTCATTCTTTCTACCAAGAAGGTAAGACTTTGGAAAACCATGAATATGCGAATACACCACGGTTTCATATTCATGGATATACCTCTTAAAATGAGATAAGAATTCCTCCCATACATGATAATAATCAAAAACCTCTCTCACCAGTATCACAAAATCAATATCCCACTTTCCATCTACTGTTACGAACCACCACACATCCTTTGATCTGTTCAAATAGGATACCATCTCTTCCTGCTTCTTAGGGCTAATATTTCTCAGTTTGATATAAACACGAAAACTAAAATATCCCAGTTTAGAGTGGTCAATTGCAGTAAAAAATCCTGTTACAGCTCCTTTCTCAAGCAACCTCTCAACACGATAAGCAACAACCTGTTTGGATGCCCTAACCTTCTTCGCAATCTGGGAATAGCTTTGACGAGCATTTATATCGAGTTCATAGAGTATCTTCCTATCCAATTTGTCAAAATCCTTCATTTTTAACACATTTACCTACTTTATTATATAAATATTACCTTTTTGACAAAATAAACACAAATTAATTTAATATATGAATAGACAATTATCACTTTATAGTAACTAAAATATAAAATGAAACTCATGTTGATTAATAGCCCGAACAAAAGTTCAGGCCATAATACAAACTACGCCCTATTTCCGCCTATTGGAATAATCCAATTAGGGACAAGAATTAAACAGGATTACGCTGACAAGGTGGATGTTAATATCCTCGATGGAGGTCTCTCCACTACAGGATCTATTATGGCTGAGATTGACAGATACCATCCAGATGTGGTCGGTATAGGAGTCCTGACACCTACTTATGCTGAAGGATTGAAAATTGCTCAGCACGCTAAAAAGGGTGGTGCCAAAGTAATCCTAGGAGATGACCACGCAATCTTTTTCCCTGAATTAATATTAAAAAATCGCCCAGAAATTGACTACATTGTGGCGAATGATGTAGCAGAAGGACCATTCTCACAATTAATTAGAGCTTTACTGTATCAAAGATCATTAGACAAGGTTTCCTCCCGAGTGTACAGAGCAGACTCAGGAATCCAAGCAAATCCCTCAACACCATACTTTCTAAAAGACCAGAATACTGTCCCAGATCTAGCGTTAATTAGCAATACTTTAGGCACATATGCTCAGAATTACAACGAGGCATTCGGACACCTAAAATCAAAGCAGATAAAACCAGTAACCATAAACAACGCTAGAGGATGTGAAAACCTAAATAGGTGCACCTACTGTAGTATCGCTGATCTCATGATCAATACCGGTAATCCAAAACAGTTCTGGGACACTGTAAGATCATATCATGAAAATTTTGGAATAAACTTATTCTTCGAGGTTTATGATAGCTTCACCGCAAGTCCAAAATATATTGATGGCTTGGTTACCTCTTTACCAAAAGATCTAGAAAACCTAATAGCACAAGGAGATATAGAACTCATGGTCTATGCAAGAGCATTGGGTCTTCTTAAGAGAGATAACATAGGAAAACTCTACAAAATAGGTGTTCGGGCTGTGAACATTGGCCTAGATGCAGGAGACACCACCATCCTAGAAGCACAAAGAAAAAACAAAACCACATTAGAGACAAATCTCGATGCCATATCATTATTATCTCAAAGAGGTATTATAATTCATGCCTCATTTATTGCAGGAGCATTGGGAGAAACCACTGAATCATTAGAAACCACAATCAGTCATATTGAGAGCATAGCCAAAGCATCGAAATTCAGCGCAATAGAATTTTCAAGATTCATTCCTCTCCCAAATAGCCCTGCCTGGGATTTACTAGTAGATTTTGAAGATCCCAAATTCTACAAAAGCCCTGACGAGATAAAACTTGAGCTAGCCATCAGAGGTATCTCAATACCTCCACACATCAGAGATCAATTGAAAGATCAATACAAAGAGGCAGATCTACTAGATATTGAGGAATTAGCCTCTGACTGGTTTGCCCATTTTACCCATATTGATGAAAACTACGCAGTAGAAAGAATCAATGACGTAAATGAAACACTATCCTCATTCAATATTAGAACAGGAAAAAATGTTGGATAAAAGCAAACTTTATAAAACCCAAAATAAAATAATCACTCATGGAAGTAACAGATTGCATCCTCTCAAGGCGCTCTATTCGCAAATATCTCGCAGTTCCTGTAGAGAGAGATAAAGTAGGCGTTATCATGGAGGCAGGAAAAGCAGCCCCTTCCGCAGGAAATATCCAAAACTGGAAGTTCCTATTAATCGAATCACAAGACAAAAGACAAAAAATAGCCGAGGCATGCCTCCAACAGTGGTGGATCGCCTCAGCACCTACCATCATCATCGTAGTAGCAGAACCAGACAAAGTGCGACAATTCTATGGAATCAGAGGAGAACGCTTATATTCCCCCCAAGGCTGTGCAGCAGCTACCATGAACATGCTTCTAGAAGCGCATAATCAAGGCCTCGGAGCCTGCTGGATTGGAGCATTTGATGAGTCAAAAATTAAGATGCTCACAAACCTGCCAGAGCAAGCAAGGCCTCAAGCCATAATAACAATAGGTTATCCAGACGAAAATCCTCCTCCTCCACCAGAGTTTTCTCTAGAAGAAGTGATGTTTTTCAGGGACTTTGGAGGCCAACCTAATAGAATTGAGGATATTCCTGCCTATTTGGGTGAATTTTCCGATAAACTAGCAAAAGGAGTTAAAGCTACTACAGGTTTTCTTAAAAAACTAGCAACTCCTAAGAAAAAGAAGTAAAAATCAATTTATTCTAAAAAAAGAGTGAATATTTCCCAAACATATATTCTCCAACCTATATATTCAAATATATATGTTCGACTTACTAAATCTTTATATAAAAGAAAACTCAGAAATGATAAATATATAACAAGGTTTTGGCGAACCTCATTTAATTTGTAAACAGTAAACGTAAACCATTGGCGTGGTACACGTTGAGTTCTAGGGATAAGTAGATAAACATATATATAAAGATTGTTATACTGTAAAGTATATATTACAGTATATATGTTGACCACAAACACAAGGGGTGAATACAAATGGACTTTATCGTGGAAAACGCGACCAAAAAATTAGAAGAACAACCTGTTGCAAGCCATGTAAATCAGGCATGCATCAGAGTTATAGGGGTAGGGGGAGCTGGCAATAATATGGTAAGCTGGCTTTACAAAAAAGGTATTAAGGGCGCTGAAATCATCGCTTGTAATACCGACCAGCAGCATCTTGATATTGCTGATTCAGACAAGAAATTCCTGATTGGAAAGGATCTTACTCGTGGTTTAGGCTGCGGAGGATTCGCCGAAAAAGGAGCTGAAGCAGCTCAGGAATCCTTGCAAGAGATTAAAGAGGCTCTAAAAGGATCCGATATGGTATTTGTCTGCGCAGGAATGGGTGGTGGAACAGGAACTGGAGCAGGACCTGTAGTTGCATCTGTAGCTAAGGACACAGGAGCAATTGTTATTGGTACAATAACCATGCCTTTCAGAATCGAGCGTGCAAGAGTAGACAAAGCAGAATTTGGTTTAGGCCAGCTTCGCCAAGTTGCTGATACAGTAATTGTCATTGACAACAACAGATTAGTTAACATCGCAGGCAATCTTCCTATACAGCAAGCCTTTGCAGTAGCAAATGAACTCATTTCTACAATGATCAAAGGAATTGTTGAAACAATAGCCATCCCAAGCCTTGTCAACCTGGACTATGCAGATGTTAAAACAATCATGACCAATGGTGGAGTAGCCGCTATTGGCGTAGGCGCATCAGACACAAACAACAGAGTAGAAGAAGCAGTAAAAGGCGCGCTAAGCAACCCGTTGCTTGATATATCATATCAAGGCGCATCAGGAGCTCTTATCCACATCGAAGGCGGACAAGATCTAACTCTTGATGAGATCAACAGGGCAGGCGAGCTAGTCACCGAAAGTTTGGATGATGAAGCTAACGTAATTTGGGGCGCTAGAGTCTCCGAAGAGATGAAAGGTAAATTAACAGTGATGACCATCATGACAGGTGTAAAATCACCTTGGATTGTTGGCAAGCTTGATCAAGGTCAAGTAAGCGCTGAAACCAAAGAAATCTCTGACGAACTAGGCATAGAGATAATCCAGTAAAAGCATTGCTTTTACTTTTTTTTATTTTCCTTTTCAATGGGGTTAAGAAAGGAATTTCTTAATCTTTAGTAAATTTGGGTATTACCCAATTAAGGCATAACGCTCATGTTCACCCCCTTGGTCTTTGTGGTGGAACAAGTTCTTGCCTTCATCTTTTATACCACCCCCAACACATAAAAATGAAGGCATTCGTCCCCAGCGATGGGGATTTTTTTTTATTTTCGTTCTGAAACGAGAAAAAAATCTATAATCAATACCCCAATAAATCCTTCTTAATCTTTTTAATAGTAGTCTTCTTCCCACCATAATTATGCCCAGGCCAAACTATAATCTCCTCAGGAAGATGAAACAATATCCCTAAACTTCTCTTCATTACACCATCATCACTCCCCTCTAGATCAGTCCTTCCAGTCCCCTGAGCAAAAACTAAATCCCCGCAGATCAAATTCTTTCCAAACCTTAAGCAGATCAAGTCAGGAGCATGCCCTGGTGTGTGCATCACCTCAACAACATCCTCGCTAATTTGGATCTCATCGCCTTTTTTCACCCTTATGTCAAGCTCTTGCTTCCCTAACTCATGCCCAATAACCTCTGAAGCATACTTTGTCTTAAAATGATCATTCCCCTCAATATGGTCATGATGTCCATGTGTATTTACAATAAACAGCACCTTAATCTTATTATCATCAATAAACTCCTCAATTTTATCATAGTCTCCTGCAGGATCCACAATAATGCCTTCTTTTGACTTTTTATTATAAACAACATAAGAAAGATTCTTATCTAATCCTCCAACCTCAATTTGCTCTACATGAAGTACCATAAATCACTCCCTATTTTTAATATTTAAAAAAGTTGTGAAGGTTTGGTTAAGTTACATTAAGTGTGTTAGTGGTGATGCTGGAGCCGATGAGGGATATCAAGACCCAACTATCCTATTAATTTTGGGGTCTTGATATGCTCAGAATTCTACCAGCTTAATAGAAGTGGAATTCTGACACTTACGGCCACCAGAGGTGGCCGTAAAATAGGGCCTGGCCCAGCATCACCACACACAGCACACAATACGTAACTTAACCTGAAGGTTTCAAGAAAACCTTAAATACTACCTACCCTCCCATATTTTGATGACTGAAAAAGAGGCAGAGCAAGTCGCAAAGTTTGCAAGAATCCAATCACCTTCTTCGATAAACACCTACCGCCAATGTCCAAGAAAATACTACTATTCCTACATCAAAAAATTAAAGAGTCTTCCCTCAATCCACCTCACGAGGGGAAAAGTCGTACACTCAACCTTAGAGGAGTTCTTCACAATCAACATAGACAATCTCACAAAGGATGATTACGATTACACGTTCAAGGTAGTCCTCAACGAAATATTCAAAAAACACTGGCAAAAGAGCTACAGAGAGCTCAGCTCCTTGCAACTCAAGCCCGAGGAATTAAAACACTACCACGACGAGTCAGTCATGATGATCAATCAATTCCATAAGAATTTTGTAGAAAAGATAAAGGTGTTTCTAGAAAAAGAAACCCTCCAGCAAGCCTTCAAACATCTCGCCCCTGAGACTGAAAAATACTACATCTCAAAAGACCACGGAGTGAGGGGATTTATCGACGCTATCCACAAGATCGAAGGCAAAGTCATCCTCATGGACTACAAAACCTCCAAGAGAGATGTGATATCAGAAGATTACAAACTCCAATTAGCAATCTATGCCCTTCTCTATGAGCAAACCCACGACACCCTACCATCAAAAGTAGGGATTAACTTTCTCAAATTCAACGAACAAACCTTGACAGTAGATAAAGAACTCCTAGAGTTTGCAAAGAAAGAAGTGGAATTGATCCATAAATCAACCACCTCAATAGATATAAAAGACTATTCGAAACAAATCACTCCTCTATGCAAATGGCGTACAGGGCAATGTGACCATTATAATGTTTGTATTAAGGAATAGTTTTTGCCCACCGAATCCTAATCAACAGTCAGAACATCCTCTCTAAACTGCTCAGAAAACCGATATTCCATAACTTTAATCAACTGCGCAGGACTTGTTCTCCCAGGAATACCTGTACAAGTCATCCCAATAAACAATCCCCTTAAAGCATGATCCACATCCT
>Ga0187833_10004485_pt1 | contig 13628 bp, 10 predicted proteins | sample ETNtaG_37_FD_167968 | JGI IMG/M metagenome (GOLD analysis project Ga0187833, IMG submission 167968) | Marine microbial and viral communities from oxygen minimum zone, Eastern Pacific Ocean - ETNP2014_SV_400_PacBio MetaG (Illumina Assembly) | ecosystem: Environmental > Aquatic > Marine > Hypoxic... | reverse complement strand
AATATCTTTCCAACTTTGAATTTTCGCTTCTGGAATTGTTTTCGCTATGGTTAAAATACGATCAAAAGGAATAGAGGGACTATTTTTAACCGAGCCAGCTATGGTTTGAGGCTGAATCCAATCAATTTCCTTTTTGACTTGGAGTAGAATCCCCGATCCAATAATAATTACAACTGGGATTAAAATAACAATGGCACCCCAATGATGAGATTTGCGCGTCCACTTATTCCAATGAAATCTTTTTTTCAATCAAAGCACCGTATTATTCTGTTTTAAAGGTAAGTATTATTCATTTTTATAAATCAATGTAATTGGATTACCATCACTTTTGATATAGCCCCGATACATGCCTTTGGTTTCGCTTCGGCTACTTGGATAATAGATAAAACCAAAACGACTATGGTACTCAATGCATTCCTAATGTTTTTCACAGATTAATTCCTCCGCGAAGAAAGTTTGGCTAATAACCGTAAAATTTCTAAATAGAGCCAGACCAAGGTGACCAGAAGTCCGAAGGCACCATACCACTCCATATATTTTGGGGCACCATTTTCTGCTGCTTCTTCAATAAAATCAAAATCAAGGACGAGATTTAATGCTGCAATAATGACCACCCCAATACTGAATAAAATGCTCATGTTTGAATTACCATGAATCATGGGAACACCAACGCCAAACATACCCAATATCCAACTGATGAGATAAACAAAAGCAATGCCACCGGTAGCCGCTACCACACCCAGTTTGAAGTTTTCCGTTGCCTTAATTAGTCCGGAACGATAGGCTAAAAGTAAAGAACCAAGTGTCCCAAAAGTCAGCATAACCGCCTGGTTCACAATTCCTGGATAACGCATTTCGAAATATTTGGAAATACCACCCAACGCCAATCCCTGCAATAGGGCGTATGCAGGTACCGTGAACTTTGCGAGATGGTGCTTAAAAGCGGTCAAAATTGCCACACCAAATCCGCCAAAAATGCCGATCATCATGAACATATTTGTTCTGGGGTCTCCTAAGGGCAGATTCCAGGTATAAAGGGCTGAGGTCATGAGTAGAAGCAACCCCAGTGCTGTTTTATGCACCGTACCCATGATGGTCATGGTGGCACCAGCGGTTACGTCGAATCCGGAAAATGTTTTCGCATTCAGCGTGGGATTCCCGGAGCGAAGGGTTAAATGGCGATTCATAAATAATTCTCCATACTATCGTTAATGGCATTCACCAATTGATCTATGGCGATGCGGTCTTGCTGCTGTGAATCCCGATGGCGGAGCGTTACCGTTTGATCTTCTACGGATTGATGGTCAATCGTAATACCATAAGGGGTCCCCGCTTCATCTTGGCGGTAGTATCGTTTACCGATAGATCCTTGTTGGTCGTAAATCACTTTGAAATGAGGTTTTAAAATATCCATTACATTCCGACCAATTTCCGGTAATCCATCCTTTTTCACTAATGGACAAACTACAGCAGTTATCGGTGCAATTCGAGGATGGAGTTTCATCACCACGCGATTGTTTTCATCATCTTCCCAATAGGCATCCGAAAGAACCGCAAGCATCATGCGATTTAATCCCGCTGATGTTTCAATAATATAAGGTAGGAACCGCTCATTGTTCGGTTGGTCAAAAATTTCCATTTTCTTTCCAGAGAATTCTTGATGGCGGCGGAGATCAAAGTCCGTTCGGTTGTGAATTCCTTCAATCTCTGACCAGCCAAATGGGAATTCAAATTCAATATCCCAGGCTTCTTTGGCGTAGTGGGCCAGTTCACCTTCAGCATGTTCATGAAAACGGAGTTTTTTTGCATCGACTCCCAGTTGGTTATAAAAGGCCATCCGTTCATCTTTCCAGTCCACCATGGATTGATCATCAGACCCTGGCTTTACAAAATACTGCATTTCCATTTGTTCAAATTCACGGGTACGAAAGATAAAGTTTCTGGCCACAATTTCATTTCGAAATGCTTTCCCGATCTGTGCGATGCCGAAGGGCACTTTTAACCGCATGGCATTTTGAGTAAGAAGATAATTCACATAAATACCCTGGGCAGTTTCCGGTCTTAAATATGCAGTATTGGCTTCTTCTTCTACCGGGCCGATATGGGTTTTAAACATGAGGTTGAACTGGCGCGGTTCCGTAAGATTACCTGTAGTCCCGCATTTAGGGCATTGGATTTCATCCCATTTGCCATCTTCCGGATTTCCATCAAATAATTCATCGGCGCGGTATCGCGCTTTACATTGTTTACAATCCACCAATGGATCATTAAATGCACCCACATGCCCTGAGGCTTCCCATATTTTGGGATGCATTAAGATACCGCTATCTAACCCAACAATATTTTCATGAAGTTGGGTCATGGCCCGCCACCAGAGTTGGGAAATATTATTTTTTAGGGCAATACCCAATGGGCCATAATCATAAACGGCTCCGAAGCCACCATAAATTTCAGAACTTTGAAATACAAACCCTCTGCGTTTGCAAAGGGAAACAATTTTTTCCATACTCATTAGGTTGAGTTAAATCTCCGTTAATTATTAAGACGGGAAATTAGGAAATTATTTAGATAAATAAATGGTCTGAAATGATGAAAGAATTAAATCATTTCTAATATTATATAATAATGAGATTGCTTCTCCTCCGGTTGACCAATCGCAATGAAAGTAAGGGTTAATCCATTTCTTTCAGTTCACGCTCAATTTGATCGCTATAGGCAATAGAATCATCGGTAGATTCAACGACTAGAGGTGTTTCTTTCGTTATTTTGATATAAATCAAAATAATGGTAAGCCCTAATAGGCCAATAAAAATAGGGGCAATCCAGGCAAAATAATTAAAACCTTCTGCCACAGGAACGGCCAAAACACGTTCTCCATATTTTCCTTTATAATAATCAAGAATTTCGGTTTTCGTTTTCCCTGTATTCACCATGCCCGCAATTTCTATTTCCATCTCTTTATTTCCATGGTCATATACGGTGCCACTCCAACAGCAGGTGGCCATAAGACTTTGTTCCAGATCTATGATAAGATCACTTTTTTCGTCGGCCCAGATCAAACTCAGGAAGAATATAATAGGTAGTAATTTTTTCATTTCTTTTTAGCCTTCTTTTTGGCTTTACGGCGTTTTTTTCTTGGTGGCGCCGCCCGCTTTTTGTTGATGAGTTCCACCCCTTCTTCTAATGTTATTTTTTCCGGATCTGTATCTCGCGGGAGCGATGCGTTTACTTTGCCATCCGTGAGGTAGGGGCCATATCGTCCGGATTTCAAGACCAAAGATTCTCCCGTTTCTGGGTGGTCGCCCAAAGTGCGCAATTCCTGAGGGCCGCTGTTTCGATTCTTAATCAATTCCAATGCTTCAGCCAGTTCTATGGTTAAAGGCGACATGGTAGGAGGGATGGTGCCGTTTTTTCCTTTCCCTGCAGTCACGTAGGATCCGAATCGGCCATAGTCCGCTTTCACATCTTCATCAGAATCAGGAAATTTTCCTAATATTCTGGGGAGTGATAATAGTTTAAGTGCCATTTCAAGATCAATATCATCGGCTGGTGTTCCTTTTGGAATCCCTTTTCGTTTACTGGTTTCTCCCAATTGAACATAGGGTCCGTAAGGTCCGTTTTTAACTAAAACCATTTCGCCGGAATCCGAATCTTTACCCAATTCCCGATCTTCATTAATTTCTTGATTCAAGATTTCCAATGCTTTATCCACATTTAAATCACCGAGATATACATTAGCAGGGACCGATTTTCGCGTTTCACCTTGTTGAACGAATGGCCCATATTGCCCGACGCGAATTTCAATAGGATCTCCTTCATAATCCAATTGGACAGAACAGGCTTTTCCAATATCTATTTTATCATCCAGCATACCCACCAATCCAATTTGGCCATCAGAACCAAAATAGAATTCTTTCATGAAAGGGACTGCATCTAATTCCCCGCGGGATATGGCGTCAAGGCCATCTTCCATATTGGCCGTGAATTGACTGTCCACGAGAGAAGTAAAATGATTTTCGAGAAGTTGGGTGACTGCAATTCCCAAAAATGTAGGCGTCAGTTTTCCCTTGTCTCGGGCTACGTAAGTACGATAAACAATGGTATCAATAATATTGGCAAAGGTGGATGGGCGTCCAATACCCTGTGCTTCCAATTCTTTCACCAGAGAGGCTTCCGTAAACCTCGCCGGTGGTTTGGTCGCATGTTCATCGGCTGTTAATTCATTGCAGGTGAGGGTTTGTCCTTTGGGCATATCAGGTAAAATTGATTCCTGATCTTCCGTGACGCCGCTTCTGCGATCTGTACTTTCTACGTAAGCAGCCATATAGCCCGGGAATAGAATCACTTTTCCATTGGCACGGAATTCCGTTTTTTGATTTTCAACTGTTACGGCAATTTGTTTCACTTTGGCCGATTTCATTTGGGATGCCAATGTTCGTTTTCGAACAAGGTCATATAATTTTGCTGCATCTTCATCGATGGCACCGCGAACTTGATCCACCGATGGAAAAGTAACACCAGCAGGGCGGATGGCTTCGTGGGCTTCCTGGGCATTTTTCACTTTTGTAGCGTAAGTCCGTGCTTGTTCCGGTAAATATTCTTGACCAAAACGAGATACAATTTCATTTCGCGCACCATTGATGCCCTCTGCCGAAAGGGTGGTGGAATCGGTCCGCATATAGGTAATAAACCCTTGTTCATATAGTCGCTGGGCCGTACGCATGGTTTTCCGTGCTGAGGATCGCAGTTTCCGTGCTGCTTCCTGTTGAAGCGTGGAAGTGGTAAAGGGTGGTTTGGGATGAGAATTTTTTATCTTTTCTTCCACATCCTTAACCGTCCAGGGACCGCCTTTCAATTCTTTTACCAATTCATCTGCCTGGGCTTTGGATAATAATAGGACATCTTGTTTTTTTAATTGACCTGTATTCGGGTCAAAATCTTTTCCGGTTGCGAGACGCTTACCGTCCACACGAATGAGTGTAGCGGGAAATGGATTGTCTTTTGATTGTAAGTTTGCCTTTAAATCATAATATAATGCAGAATGGAATGCCTGGCGAAGTCGTTCTCTTTCCACAATCATCCGAAGTGCAGACGATTGTACACGGCCAGCCGAAAGGCTGACGGTTACAAATTTCATATTCTTTTTTAACGTACTCCAGAGGACGCGAGAAACTTTATATCCCACAAGTCGGTCAATGATACGCCGGGTTTGGCGAGCGGCCACTAAATCGCTATCGATTCCCCGAGGGTTATTCATACCCTCTTCAACACCTTCTTTTGTGATTTCTGTAAACTGAACACGAGAAAGTTTAGATGGATCGACTTCCGTAGCAATATGTGCTGCAATGGCTTCTCCTTCACGATCTGGGTCAGTGGCGATAACGATTCGGTCGGTCTTCTTCGCCAAAGATTTAAAATCTTTGATGAAGGATTTCTTATCAGGAAGCACATCTTCCACCGTTGTAAAGTCGTTATCCACATCCACGCCCAATTCTTTTTTGGGTAAATCCTTGATGTGGCCAACGCTGGCCATGACTTCATATTCACCACCAAGGTATTTCGAAATGGTTTTTGCCTTCGAAGGCGATTCAACAATTAATATTGGTTTTGAACTCATTGTATCTCTTTTTTTCTGTAATCAGTAGCAATGCCGCAGATTCGCGCGCGTATATTAATGTAAAAGAAAATTTTATAATGTCAAAGAATTGATATGATCTACCAACGCTTTTATTTTTACCGGTTCCTGATCTCCCGTTTTCAAATCCTTAATTTCGGCCTGTCCCGACGCTAATTCTTTATCTCCAATAATGACAGCAATGGTTGCTCCGGATTTATTAGCCTCTCGCATTTGGGCTTTTATGGATCGACGCAATGGATCAAAATCTGTGCGAATATTATTCTGTCTCAAATCTTCCGCTAATTTTGCCACCGACGGCCGGGCTTCATCCCCAAGTCCTATAATATATACTTGTGTAGAATTGCCGCTTGAATCGTCATCACCTAGGGCTAAAAGGATTCGTTCCATCCCGGCGGCGAAACCGATGCCCGGCGTAGGCTTACCGCCCAATGTTTCTACGAGCCCATCATAACGACCGCCGCCGCAGATGGCATTCTGGGCGCCCAGGGCAGTAGACGTAATTTCAAATGTGGTTCGGGTATAATAATCCAACCCACGCACAAGATTCGACTCGATGGTATATTGAATCCTCATAGCATCAAGCAATGAACATACTTCTTCAAAATGGGCTTTGTCTTCACCCGTCCATGAATCAGAAATATTGGGAGCATCTTTCAAAATTTCAATTTCGTAGGGCGCTTTTGTATCCAAAACACGAAGAGGATTATTTTCAAATCTTTTCTGGCTGGTTTCACTTAAATCATTAAAGTGTGGTTTTAAAAAATCACGGAGTGCATTGCGAAAATCACTTCTGCATTCAGGTGAGCCAATTGAATTCAACTTCAAGGTTAGGCCTGTTAACCCAATATCATTAAAAACAGACATGGCCAAGGCAATGACTTCTGCATCCATTTCCGGAAATTCGGACCCAAAGGATTCAATTCCGAATTGGTGAAATTGGCGGTACCGTCCTTTCTGAGGACGTTCTCTCCGAAATAGCGCATCTATATAATAAAGTTTATTGATGGGGCTTTGGCCCCCCAGATTATTCTGGATGAATGACCGTACTACAGGCGCCGTCAATTCCGGTTTCAGAGTGAGATTCTCGCCACTCTGATCGGTCCAGCTATACATTTCTTTCGAAACAATATCCGTTTCTTGCCCCACACCACGTGCGAAAAGTTCTGTTCTCTCGAAGGTAGGGGTGCGAATTTCACGATACCCATAAGTGTCCATTGTGTTGCGGATGGTGGTTTCCAGCGCTTGCCAGCGTTGGCTTTGATCCGGAAGAATATCCTGGGTACCTTTAATTGATTGGATAAATTCTTTAGTCATTTTATTATATAATATCTTTCAGTAAATCTTCTGCTTGTGCCTTTAATGAGTCAGGAATATACAATTTTACAGAGCCACCGGGCAGGCTCAAAGCTTTAATTCCGAAAGCGGAACTGATAAAATCACCTTTGGTATAGCAGGGCACATCATGATCTTTCAAGATTTCCACTGCCATATCAGCCATAATGGTTCCCTCAAAATCTGCAATGGAAACCCAGGTCATGTTATCTAAAGGACCTGATTCCGGGTTAAGGTCAACCAAGGAAACACCACAATCCTGGCAGACATTTATGTTTTCAACATATTCACTTTTACATTCAGGACAAAACATGCAGTACCTCCCCTATTTATTATGTAAAGTTTATTAATAAAATATTATCGGTCAAACAAAGATGGTCTACTGAAAGACCCGCCCCTTTGCTCAAGCTTCAAGTCTCGAAGATTCGGTGATTTTACATTCAGTTTTAAATAAAGTCCGGAAGCATATCCATTCGGCGTCCAATTGACACTCATCTCCCAGCAATGGAGATCCCGATAAATAGAAAACGTATGGCTGACTAAATCTTGTTTAATAAGATCAAACCTTGCATTATACTTTACTTTCCAATATTCTGTTACTTGTATAGTTGAATTGGTAGACATCCAGAAAGTTTTCTGAGGGTTATTGGGATTTGCATTATTATAAGCAAAACTAAAGCTGGCAGATGTGGACCAAAAGTCGCCAGGAAGTTTTTTATCATTATTTCCTGCGTTCCCAAAGCTATTGAATCCTTTTGCAAGGTTGGCACCATCTACTCTATCCATAATTATGGTTGTATCCTCTTCTGTAGGTTCTTCATCGTCCTTTTCAAAAGAAAGTCGCTTGCCTGCGAACCTAAACCCCGTAGAAAATCGAGCACTAATTAATCTGGGTGTTGGGAACCCACCAGCGGTTTTGAATTGGTTTATGCGCATATTTTTATCTTTATCAAAATCATACCAATCATGAGTCATGGAAAAATCTAAATTAAGCTTTCGACTAACATTGGCGCGAACCGAAGAACTGATATTGCTCCATTGGAATTCGTCTGCCACAAAATTCCGACTGGTGCCCATCCGCCAAGAAAACAAATCCTGCTTTCTTTCGTTTTCTCCATTTACAATTTTTGCCTGAAAACTATTGGTCATAGAAAAATTCATAGATTGATTCTCACCTCGCGGTGTTCCACCGGCCATGGTGCCTGAGAACCGATCAAAGTACACCACCTCTCCATTGTCTTGCTGAATCACTTCATAATACCCTGGGTTAGCGCCAAAAACTTCTTGCGAAAAATCGGGTCGATATGAATATCCAATGGAGGGAGCAATGACATGGCGAATCGCTTCCATCTTACCTATTTTGATTGGGAATAATCCATAGATTTGGGTATTCACAGAAATGTTAAATGAGCCGGTAGTCCGCGCCGCAAAGCCGGTCACCTCATTGCGGTTAATCGTACCTGTTGAATCGATAGCGCCGGTAAATGATCGATTCACCCAATCCGATTTCAATGAAAGGCTGGGCGTCACATTGATATATTTAAATATTTTGGATGACATACTTAGTCCAGAGGAATGAGTCATAAAATAATCGGAAAATGACTGAGCCAAAGGATCTTCATTCTCATTCATCATCCATCGATAACCTGTGGTGGTATCATCGATGGCATAAGCTTCTGATTCATAATAATTTTTTAGATTGTTTGTAAACCGGGAGGAATAACGATAGTTGATATTATGATACCATTGCTTCTTTTTTGCCTTGGTGGGAAAAAGGGCCCGTTGAGAGTGTGTAAATGCCAATTGGGGTAGTGTATTGGTGGTAATGTTTATTTGCTGACCTTCCCGTGTTGGGGTGGAATAAAATACAGTATTTTGGTCAATTTTTTTCTCCGCCATGAGGTCTCGCCTGGATGAGAGGTTAACACTCATACTGTTTTTTGATTTGGGCCAACGTTTAGAATATGTGGCATTAGATACGGCCTGTTGGTTCAGCCGTTGACTTTGTTCCATACCGGTCCGGCGATTGTAATCACCACTGGAATAATAGCTGGCATTCACAGAAGCAGATTGATTGTTACGTAATTGTTGGCGATGGTTCCATCGAACCACATAATCACTTTGGCGGTTTCCCCATATATTATAAATATCCCGATCTTCATCTAAAACTGAACTGGCAAATCGCTGTTTGGTTTCCAGGTCTAAATTCCCCGAGTATGCATATCGTTTCATATAATTATTTTTCGCCCTCAGGGTAATACCATCACGATCATAAAGACTCATGGTGAATTTGGAATCAAAATATTCACTGGCCGCCCAATAATAACCCAGTCCGTTAATATAGCCACCCCAACGGGCATCCGTTCCGTAAGATGGCATAATCCACCCAGAATGTCGTCGCCCTTTTTGGTGGGGGAATACCCCAAATGGCAAACCGAATACAGGAATATTTGCAATATATAATACAATAGGTCGAGCGATGACTTTATCTTCATTAATCATTTTCATGTTTTGACTTTCAAAATGAAAATGAGGGTCATCTAATTCGCAGGTTGTATAAGCTGCGTCGTCGATATAAAACACATCCATATCTTGGTTTCTTATTTCTTGACCATGATAATAACCATCCTCCGCTTTGGTGGTGCCTTGAATGACCTTCCCATGCCGAGTTTCAAGATTATAGATCATGGTATCACCCACCATGGGCTCTTCGCCATCCTCTACCATCAAAGGACGAATCCAGCCATAAGTTGAATCTTTTTTGGATTCCGGTAATGCCCTTAATAGATTATTGCGCCAGGCCACATTGATGAATCCAGCACTTAGATTTATATTGGTATAGTCAATAAAAGCATCTCCATGGAGATCAGTAAATTCGTTAACCACATCATAATCAATATCTTCAGATACATATTCAATGGGGCCATCTACATCTGCACCGGTGGAATCCGGTGTATAAACACCTCTTGATCCACCTGTTACATAAATATTTTGCAATTCATTTTCAGTGAAATTCATAATAATTGTATCACCGGACGCTTCATTTTTACCTTGATAAACAGAATCTTCAAAAATGTGATACAGGGTGGTGGCCATACCTTCTAATCGCATGGAGTCCATTATGCCGTCAGTGAAGTACCCTCGGAGAATCGATCCAGTCATATCATCAGAAAAAGATATTGAATCCTCAAAAGTGAGGGTGTCCCCATCTACAATATTCGTCCACTCTCGAATGCCCATAGAAGGGTGGGTGGCATGAGCATTGCTGGGGATAAATAGACTTTTCAAAATATCCTCATCATACTCTAAAAATATTTCACTTCCGGCAATCGTTTGGTTGTTGTCGATAATTTCCGGTTTAATTCGAAGGGTAGTTTTTCCATTTTCTCGATCATAAATGGCTTCGCCACAGGTCGCCAATCGCCCTTCTTCTGTAATGGAAACATTGCCTTTCGCAGCGTAAGAGACGCCATCCGATTCAGGAATTTCAAAATATTCAATTCGATCACCTTTAATTGTTTGTTTATCTTGAATAAGTATCGTGTTGCCATTTGCAGAGCCACTATCCAATTCTGAAAAATAAAATAAAGTATCGGCCACCAAGCTATATGTGGTATCCCAAACATGGGTATTGCTATAGGCGATCATGATATCTTTGGGTGAATCCACAAAAAGGGAATCGCAAGTGAGGTTTTGCACATCTTTTACCATTGATACATTGCCGAATAGAAATCCTTGTTCTGTCTTTTTATCAAAGCGGGCCCAGTCACAATTCATCACCATGTCTCCCTTATGAAAAATGACGTTGCCCCTTAAATACTGCATGGATAGCCCATCAACCGTAATATTTTCTAATAGATCGGCTTGTTTGAGGCGTAAGCGATCATCTTGACCAAAGGATAGGGTCAGAAGTAAAGAGATGGCCAAGCAGGTGGTCCATCGACCATTTTTCTTTGGATTGGAATGATTTAAGAAATAAATAAACCGCATTAATTTGAATATCTTTTTGGCCAAAGTTTTTTCAGCCGCCCTCGGATGTATTCTTCATATCCTAACTCTGTGGGATGGTAAAATGTTTCCGGATTTCCTTCAGGAAAGTAATTTTCACTTACAAAGTGATCCGGGTGGTTGTGAGGGTATTGATAATCTTTGCCATGGTCCAACGATTTCGTTAGGCCTGTGGGTGCATTTCTTAAATGGATGGGCACACTGGGTGAATTTTCAGATTTAACTTTTTCTGTTGCGCTATTGATAGCCCTATAGCTGGCGTTAGATTTAGGCGCACTCGCCAAATAGGTGGTAACCTGGGATAGGACAATGGCGGCCTCCGGCATACCAATCATATGGACGGCTTGAAACCCTGAAGTGGCTATTGTCAATCCCCGGGGATCAGCATTCCCAATATCTTCCGAAGCCAAAATAATAAGTCGCCGCGCAATAAATTCTGGTTTTTCACCGCCATCCAGCATTAGCGCGAGCCAATAGACTGCCGCATCTGGATCGCTTCCACGAACTGATTTAATAAATGCACTGATGGCGTCATAATGGTAGTCGCCTGATTTATCATAAAGCTGAGTTTTACTTTGGAGCGCTTCATTCAATATCTCGGGTGAAATCATACCATCGTTCCCAACAAGGCTGGCAGCCAATTCGACTGTATTTAGCATTTTTCGCGCATCGCCACCGGCAGACTTAATCAGTGTTAACGACACATCATCATCTAATTGTATTTTACCTTTGGATAAAACAATATCCTTTTTAAAGGCCCGATCCAATACCATGGACAATTGATCTTCATCTAAATGTTTCAAGGTTAATACTCTGCATCGAGATAGGAGGGGAGATATCACTTCGAATGATGGATTTTCTGTGGTTGCACCAATTAAAGTGACCACTCCTTCTTCAACTGCATGGAGGAGGGCATCCTGTTGGGATTTGCTGAAGCGATGAATTTCATCAATAAATAGAATTGTAGGATGACCTAAATCCCGATTGGCTTTCCCTTTTTCAATTACTTTCCTTAAATCCTTCACCCCACTAGACACGGCCGATAATTCATGTATTTCTGCATTTAAACTATTGGCAATAATGCGAGCCAATGTGGTTTTACCCGTACCAGGAGGTCCCCAGAAAAGAAGTGAAAATAATTGTTCTTTTTCTAAAAGTTTTGATAAGATTTTTTCTGGGTCAATCAAATGAGATTGTCCAATAAATCCGGACAGAGATTGTGGACGAACCCGATCTGCCAGAGGTGGCAGATGTTGATTAAATAGAGATGGCGTGGCAGACATGATAGAATTTACTCTTATTCATGCGGGGAAATTTACAGTAATTCTATTCTGTCAATTGATGTAAACTTCGGCCTTTCTAAGGGAGAAAAATTATGAAACTAAAATGGCAAATACCTGCATTGGCAATATTCATGTTAGTGGCGGGTTGCAGTAAGGAAGATAAAGTGATAGATGGTGAATTAATGATAGAAGATATCATTGTTGGAGAAGGCACAGAGGCGGTTAAACACAGTATCGTTACGGTGAATTATACCGGTTGGCTAGAAGATGGAACCAAATTTGATTCTTCTTTAAACCCAGGACGGGAACCCTTTAGGTTTACCGTAGGTGCTGGACAAGTAATTCAAGGGTGGGACCAAGGCGTTCCAGGGATGAAAATTGGGGGAAAACGTAAACTAACTATTCCACCTAGTATGGGGTATGGAAACCGTGATATGGGCGTTATCCCATCAAATTCAGTTCTCATCTTTGAGGTGGATTTACTGGGTGTAGAATAGTTACACTTCGGTCTGCGTAGTCGCGGACAATTAACCACTTGGGTAATCGTGGATGAATGATTGACTGATAAAATAAAAAATAACTATCGATCCATTTATAATTTGCCGTATCAATATACCATAAAGGCAAAAGTAATGTTTGGACGCAAGATTATGCGTTATAAACAATGGGAGATGGATCATATTTCTACATTCATTCAGACCCATGCCAATGGTGGGGCTATCTTGGATATGGGTTGTTCTACCGGCCACATGGTGGAAATATTATCAAATCATTTTGGAGCCAATCGGATTCATGGTGCCGATATTCACATTGATTTGGTTAAACGAAATAGAAAAGTATTTAAAAACAATCAATTCCACCATGTCCAAAATGGATTTTATGAAGGACATGAGGGACGCTACAGTGTGGTTACTTTAATGCATGTACTTGAACATGTGGATTATCCTGTTCAAACACTTAAAAAAATACAATCTCTATTATCGGATAATGGAGTTTTGGTTCTTAGTGTACCTCAAGATCGTATTCGAGGTGACTCCGCTATATTTGAAAATGTTCTCAATGTATGCCGCGGTAAATTTGCAAATGTTCATGTGAGGAATTATAAATATGGGTCATTACAAAAAGATGTAAATGGAGCTGGTCTTGAAATTATATCCCATCGTTATATTCATTGTTACCGGGAAAATTCAAATAAAGAACGCATGGGTAATTACAGTTTAATCTTATATACAAAAAAAGTCCCGAATAAAAACGGAGCTTAATTGAGCCACTGAGCGGGATCGAACCGCTGACCTACGCATTACGAATGCGTTGCTCTACCAGCTGAGCTACAGTGGCATATTCGCCTAAAATAAAGCGGCGAATTT
>Ga0187833_10004484_pt1 | contig 13631 bp, 15 predicted proteins | sample ETNtaG_37_FD_167968 | JGI IMG/M metagenome (GOLD analysis project Ga0187833, IMG submission 167968) | Marine microbial and viral communities from oxygen minimum zone, Eastern Pacific Ocean - ETNP2014_SV_400_PacBio MetaG (Illumina Assembly) | ecosystem: Environmental > Aquatic > Marine > Hypoxic... | reverse complement strand
CCAATCATGCGGCAACGGCGGAACAATCCAATGCGACGGCTCTTGCAGCAATCCCTGCGCTTCAAACCAAGGCCAATCATGTGGCAACGGCGGAACCATACAATGTGATGGCTCTTGTAGCATTCCCTGCTCTTCAAACCAAGGCCAGTCATGTAATTGCAATGTATGCGGCCAATGCGGTGGAACCATACAATGCAATTCAGCGTGTTCCGGTTCAGCACCTGCACCTTCCCCATGCGCTCCGGGCCAGGCACAGTGCTCTGGAGACAGATATCAAATATGCAGTGGAAGCTGCCAATGGCAAAACGGAGGAACAAATACAGACGGAGATTCAAAAGATTACCAATGCGGCGATTTTTTATGTGACAACACGCCTGGAATTTATGATATTACAAGGTCGGCAACCGATATAATCTGTACAGATAGCATAGATAATGATTGTGATGGCCTGACAGACTGCCAGGATACAAGCGATTGCCATTCAATCCCAAGAAAATGCAAGAGATACGCTGAAAGTTTGTTCAGAGCAGTCCATAAAAGATGCATAAAATCGAACTTTCAGGATACAAACTGCCAAAATGTTTTAAGCCAGATAAAAAATGGAATTTTCAATGGAGGCATCTTCACATCAACCGGCGGAACAATCGAATACCTTGCATGTGATGAAAATTTGAATGATGTTGCATGCTGTTCAAATCCGGATTCCTGCGGATTCAACGGCCAGTGCTATACACATACACAAAAAGCCACTACACCAGACATCGATAATGATGGCGTTGACGAAATCTGCATAGTTGAAAGCCCGGGGGAATGGGGAGATGAATTTGAAACATTTTGTGAAGATGGAATTGATAATGACTTTGATGGGCTTACAGACGTAGCAGACCATGATTGTGATGGGGATATATCAGGAAAAATAACAGCTCAAGTTGATAATAGCCCATTAATTGGAACAAAAGTAAGCTTCTTAGATGCAAGTTTTAATGAGATTGCATTAACTTTCACAGACCAAAATGGTGATTATTCAATAACAATACCCTTTGGAACATATGATATCATAGCTTCTTTGTCGGATTATGTGTCTCAGGGAGTAAACAATCAAGTTTTAGGACCAAGAGAAGAATTAACTATAAACTTGGCCTTGGTTTTAGGAACTACATGCGAAGTAGACTGCACATATACAGGAGATAATACCATACATAAGAGTTGCTCCGGAAGAAACGGATGCTCTTTCATAGACTCAACAGCAGAAAATGCCTGTGACTTAGCCCAGCCAGGCTGGGAAAGAGTTTATGATGCAGACGAAATCATTGAATGCAGCTGCATTGATGATGATTGCGTAAATAATGATATTGGTCCAAGAAATCTAAAATCACCAACAGTAGCAACAATAACCTGTGAAGGGGAGAATTTAATAAAATTAACAAGGATAGTTATCTACAAAGGCAAGCCTGTAAACATGGTAATCACTGTCTGCGGTTAAGATGAAAAAAAGAAGAGTAATAAAAAATAAAACATCCTTTAGAGGAAAGAAAAAGGAAAACAAAATAATCCTCACCCTTATCCTAGTAATCCTTGCCATAATAGCATTAAAAGTGATTGTAAACCAGCAGGATTACCCAGACCCTAAGCTCCAGGAAGATGCTGACAGGCTCATGAATGCAATAACAACAAATAACCTGAAAGTCCTTGAATCTAACAGCATAGATGAAGGCAGCGTAGAGGAAATAACAAAAAAAGACTATGTACAATTAAAAAATGAATTAGGGATCGAAAACGATTTTTGCATTTCCTTTGAAGATAATAATGGGGAAATAATAAGAATAAACGGCATGGGCGCCGGAATAGGCTCTTCAAAAGTAAAGATAAACGGAATTTCCTGCGGTTAATTCAAATGAAAAAATCACAAGCTTTCTCATTTGATGTTATACTGGCCGTCATTATTTTTGTAGGCGCATTCTTTATTTTTTATTTTCTTTTAAATCCAGGAACAGACAAAGTTGAAGAATTAAGGAGCTGCGCAGAGTTGGTTTCAAGCGCTTTGAACATAACAGACCAAGGGGCAGTAAGCGAGTCACAGCTCCAGGAACTTATTGATGGGGATTATCCAACCTTAAAGGCGAAGATACGTGCTGGCTGTGATTTTTGCATCTACTTTGAGGATCAAGGAGGCAATATTGTCTATGTAAGGGGAGGTATCAGCGGTGTCGGTTCTTCTAAGATAAATATAAGTGGTACTCCCTGCACGTAAATTGAATTCTATTGTGTGAAAATAGATAAACTACAAGAAAATTAAAATTTTCTCTAGTTAAGCAAAGTTTCAATTCCATTAAAACTTTACAAACTACCAAAAAGTTTATAATTATAAATTTAATAGTAATTCAAAAAAGAGGTATAATATGCATAAAAAAGGATATTTTTTTACTCTTGATGCTATGTTGAGCCTTGGAGTATTAGTTCTGGGCTCTTTTCTGCTTTTATCATCCTTTACAAATGTCCCTTCAAGAACGCAAACATCCATATTTGCTGAAGATGTTTCAAAATTCCTGTCAACAACAAAAATTGAAGAGCTGAACAATCCTTATGCAGGCATAGGCGGAGAATTATGGAACCAAGGTTATATAACCAACCAGGGCAATACCTTGCTGCAGCAGATAGGTGAATTTTATTACAAGAATGAATTGATCATAGCTGAAAAATTCATATTAAATGCAACTGATAGTTTAATACCAGCTCAATTTAAATTGGAATTCTGGATTGATAATGTCCGGATTTACCCATCTTCACCAACTAAACAGCATATTTACTCAAAAGGCAACACCAGCATCTTATTGCCATCAAAAAAAATAACTTACGGCATTTTAAATGAGAGCGCGGATATGTTTGGGCCATATAGGGTTGAGGTGTTACTATGGCAGTAAAAACAATGAACAAAAAAGGAATTTTTTTTACTTTCATATCTGTAGTGCTGATGGCATCTCTGATAATCATCTTAACTCCAAGAGCTACTGAAAACTTTGCTTCTGAATCGCAAGTTGCAAAAACAAGGGTTGTCTCAGTCAATAACTTCATACTAGATCTGAAAAGTTCTTATCTTGAGAATATACTGGAAGTAAGCTCCCACAAGGCAATCATAGCTTTAACTTCATATGTCGAAGATAACGGGCCTTTTGCTGATTTGAATGAACTCCAAAGCTTTTTTTCTGAAGCCATGCTGCAAGGGACAATAGATGGGAACCCCCAGGAAATAATGGAGGGCAATACAATAATAAACTGGACAGATAAGATGGCTAATGTTTCCAGAAACACGCTTAATGTTGAGACTGGGTTTAGGATAGGCATTGTTGCAATATCTCAATTAAGGCCTTTTTTTGTCGAATTGAATCTAAGCCTGAACATGTCTGTTGTATCAGAAACCTCTTTATGGAACATAACTAGCCATGTTGTAAATGCAGAATTAAGCATCCAGAATCTTGATGATCCTTATTATATTGCTTACGGTGATTATAACAATAAGATCAACAAGACAGATACAGCAATCGATGAATGGAATACAGAAACAGTATTAGAGCATATCACTCACGGAACTTACAGGCATAATGAGGGGGCTCCTAATTTTTTACAAAGATTCACAAGCCTCGCATCGCCATCTTCAGAGTGCTGCGGCATTGAGAGCATTGTAGATTCAACTAAAGTAGTATCTGGCCAAAAAAGTGTAAGTTACATGGACTATACATTCCTAAGAACATCATCTGACTGCCCTAATCTTAACCTGTACACAGCAAATGGCATCCCTGCTGACACTAAATTTGATTTTTCACACTTAGTTTTATATAACATTACGCAAGGCTCAACACAAATATGCCCTTCATAATAATGACACTACTCCAAAAACATAAACAAAGTTTTTATATGCTTTCCTTAAGTTTATGATTATGCCGCTTGATAATGAAGGAATATTGAAAACAAGTGCCGATGATCTGTATGAATTGGTAAAAAACAGGAAAAAGATCTCTATTGAAGAAGCAGCTAAAGCGCTTAAACTTCCACTGCTAACAGTACAGGCCTTGATAGATTTTTTGGTTGAAGAGAAAATTTTTGGCCTGGAATATAAATTTACAACACCTTATATATACTTAAGCAAAGAATCAGAAAAAAAACTACAAAAAGTGCCTGAAAAATCATCCTTTGTTGAGAAACTTACCTCAAAAGAGGATTTTTATGGAAGGGCAAAGCAAAAAGGCATTTTTCATGAAAGAATTGAGAGTTTATGGAAAAAATATTTAAATCAGAATCTAGGCAGCCTAAAAGAGGAGTTTTACAGAAAAGCAAAGTTAAGGAATATCCCGGACAAAAAAATACATGATTTATGGGAAAAATACATGTCATATCTGATATAAAATGGACATAGATGAATTTTTGGACAGGGAATCTAAAGGAGTAGCTGAAGATACAGGAACCAAAGTTGATGCAAAGATTGAAAGCTTAAAATTAGAGCATCCTGACATTGTAGATGAGATAAAGAAGTACTTCAAAAAAAATGATTATTTCAATAAAATAAAGCTGGCATTGGAAAAAAATGACTTTAACGCAGCTGACAGGCTGTACTATGAGTTTTGGGCAAAATTAAGCGGTAATGTAGAATGGAACCAGAAAATTCATGACGATCTGATAAAAATAGGAGATGAGATAAAAAATGCATTAAATGATGTTTATTCTGAAACAAGCAGAAAGAAGGCCCTGGCCGGAAATATGATCGCCAAGGCAAAGATGAACATGTCGCATGGAAATTACCAGGCGGCATTAAGCCAGTATTCGGAATTACTGGACCTGCACAATGACCTGCCTTCTTTCTTATTTGCAGAAAAAAGGATGATGCATAACGATATATTAAAGCTTTACATGGAGCTCAAGGAAAAGATAGATTTTGTTTTTTTGGATAAATTCAACATATCCCTCAACCAGATCAAGCAGATGATGGGAGAAGCAAGATTTAGTTTAAAGAAAATGGAGCTGGATAATACTAAAAATATATATCTGGGCATAATTAAAATTTATACAAACCTGCCTGCGGGTTTTCTTTCTGAGAAAATCAGCATAGCAGGGGATATTTTGGAGCTGTATAGGGAGATAAGCATAAGCCTCGAGATAAAAAATCTGGAAAGCCAGCTTACTTTTGAAAAAACTGCAGAAAAGCCGCTGCTATCCAGACCTGTTCCTATACCAATTCACAGAACTAAATTTCCTGCAGATAAGGGGAGGATTGAGAAACTAAGGGAAATGTCCTCTCATAAAAGAATAAATCTAAAAAAACCAATGGTTGGCGCTGTAAAAAGACCCAAGGAGATAGCAAAAGCCGGCAAGGCTAAAGAGCTTAAAAAAATGCTGATTAAGCGCAGATTGCAAAGGGCAAAATTAAAATCAGATAAAGGCCTTGATGATGAGGCTAAAAAAGAGTTTGAATCTGTTTTAAGGCTGGATCCGCATAACAATGAAGCCAAAAAGATGTTGAGTAAACCATAATTTAGTTTCTTTTTGCAGGGAAGAGGGGTAAAAATTGATTGGAGAAAAATTAATAGATTCATACGAACTAACAGTAAATGACATCCTTATTGATGTTTCTATTGTACAAAAAGAAGAATCCCCTATCCCAACATACAAGATTTCTGTAACAAATATCAGTGATACAACTAAGATAATACTGGAAAAGATAAGGGAAGAATTTGTGGAGAGCGCCACAAAAAAAATCAGTGAAAAATCCGGATCCACTATAGGGGATATCCAGAAACAATTCAAGAAAAATATACTTGGATTGCTGAAAAAATATTTTCCTAATGCAAACAAAAAGACAATGGATATGCTTATCAATTATGTTTTGCAGCAGAATATTGGATTGGGCAATATAGAGATACTTCTTAAGGATAATAATCTGGAAGAGGTTGTCATAAATAATGCCCATGATAATATCTGGGTTTATCACATAAAATATGGCTGGCTTGAAACTAATGTGAGTATACCTTCTGAGTCAAGAATAAGGCATTATTCGACAATGATAGGCCGTGATGTTGGGAAGGAGATAACCATGCTCAATCCCATGATGGATGCCCATCTAAAGACAGGAGACAGGGTGAATGCCACTTTAAGCCCAATATCTTCTAAAGGTAACACAATAACTATAAGGAAGTTTGCAGTGAAGCCATGGACCATAACAGATTTTCTGAAAGAAAATACAATTTCTTTTGATGCAGCAGCTTTGCTTTGGATGGCTGTCCAAAATGAGCTCTCAATAATCATAGCCGGAGGAACAGCTTCCGGAAAAACAAGCATGCTTAACACTGTTTCAAATTTTTTCCCTTCAAACCAAAGGATACTTTCCATGGAAGATACAAGGGAGCTGATGCTTCCAAATACGCTGCATTGGGTGCCGATGGAGACAAGACTGCCAAATCCGGAAGGCAAAGGGGGCATTTCAATGCTGGACCTTGTTGTAAATTCATTAAGGATGAGGCCTGACAGGATCATTGTTGGAGAAATAAGGAGGAAAGCAGAAGCAGAAGTTTTATTTGAGGCAATGCACACAGGGCATAGTGTCTATGGCACAATCCACGCAAATAATGTGAGGGAAACAGTTAACAGGCTTACGCATCCGCCTATAGACCTTCCAAAACAAATGCTCTCTGCTTTATCTTTGATAGTTGTACAGCATATAGACAGGAGAAATGGAAAAAGAAGAACATTGCAGATAGCTGAGGTTTTGCCGGATGGAGATGCAAAAGTCTTGATGCAGCTGAATGCCAAGAAAGATGTGTTCCAAAAAGTTAATGAGCCTGAAACAATAATAGAAACTTTAAACCTGTATACCGGGCAGTCAAAACAGGAAATTTTAGAAGACATAAAAAACAAGGTCGATATACTTAAATGGCTGGTAAAAGAAAATATCAATGATGTCCATAAGATAGGCATGGTAATGTCAAAGTACTATACAAACAAACCATTTAAGAATCTAGTCTTAAGGGGCTGATAGAAATTATTGACATAACGCACCGGGTAACATCATATTTTCCAAATTTAAAGAGAGACCTGTTGATTGCTCATTTAAAACAAACACCCAGGGAATTTATAAGGAGAAATCTAAAATTTTCAGCAATCTATTCTTTTATGCTCACTATCCTTTTCTTTTTTGTTCTTGACAAAGCAGGCCTCTCTAAACTATTTCTGTTTCTGGTACTCATAGTCATATTTTTTTTATTTTTTAGTTTTGGGTTCTTGAAATTAAAAGCCCAGATAAAAAAAAGAGCATCAGAGATCAACAGGGAAGTCCTGTTTGTCGGCAGGTATCTGCTAGTCAAGCTTTATGCCGGAAGGCCTTTATTGAACGCTTTAATAGACACATCAAAAAGTTATGGTGTAGCTTCAAAATACATGGGAGAGATTGTTGATGATATTGATATGGGGCACACAATAGAAGAAGCCATAGAAAAATCCATGACTTACTCTCCGTCTGAAAAATTCAGGAAAATATTGTTTCAGATTAATAATGCCCTGAAACTTGGCATAGATGTCACCCAGCCCCTGGAATCAGTAATTGAAGAGATAACCAACGACCAGGAGATTGAGATCAAAAAATACAGCAGAAAATTAAATTCAGTGGTTATATTCTACATGCTGCTGGCCATCGTAGTGCCATCAATAGGAATGACTATGTTTATTGTAGTATCAAGCTTTATCAACTTCTCATTGGGTTTTAGGGAATTTCTTGTCATCTTATTTCTTATTGGAATTATACAGATGATATTCATCTCATTGTTTAGGTCAATAAGGCCCCAGGTAAATTTGTAACATGGCATTTAAAATTATTTTTTTGGAGGAATTTGGAAAAGCTTTTGTGCCAAAAGGAGCAACACCTTACTTAAGAAAATATCTTCTCAAAGCAGGCATAAAAGAAGTGCCTTACAAGTACTTTGGGGCATTATTTTACCTGTCTGCAATTATAACCGGAATGATCTATATATTATTCATCTTCCCGATACTTATATCTTATTCCCCATTGATATTGCTTGTATTCTCTTTTCTAACCTGGTTTATAACGCAGATATCTTTTGCTGCTTTATTTATCCTGCTGGTCTATTTTTATCTGGATATCAAAATTTTCAACAGGACCAGACAAATGGAGGAAATGCTGCCTGATTTTTTGCAGGCTGTCTCTTCAAACCTAAAAGGAGGCATGTCATTTGAAAACTCCTTATGGGGATCTATAAAGCCAAGATTCAGAATTTTGGCAAATGAAATGTCAGAAGTCTCAAAAAAAGTCATGACTGGTTATGATGTTGACAAGGCTTTGCTTGAACTATCAGAAAAATACGACTCTCCGATGTTAAGGCGCTCAATGGATCTGATAATGTCTGAGATTAAGGCTGGAGGTAATATTGCTGAACTTATAGACAAGATTGTTGATAATCTGAAAAAAACCAGATTACTAAAAGAAGATATGTCTGCCTCAGCGATAGCGTACATAATCTTCATATCGGTCATTGTGATAGTAATATCTCCTCTTTTATTTTCACTTTCATTTCATCTGCTTATGGTCATAATCAATTTCATAGGAAAGCTTTCAGCTGCCACTGATCGCGTGCAGACCCTGCCATTTTCATTCACTAAAGTGATCATAGAGCCCAGCAGTTTCAGGACTTTTTCTATATCTGCTATAGCCTTAATTTCAATTTTCTCCTCCATGATCGTATCAATTGTAGAAAAAGGCAATGTCAAAGCCGGTTTAAAGTACATCCCAATTTATCTATTCGGCTCATTGACATTTTATTTTATATTTATGAAAATTTTAGGCGCTATTTTTGGTAATATAGCCTAAAACGAAAGGTTTATATATCGGTAAAAAAATAAATATTAAAAAGAGGATTAATATGAAAAGTAATTTAAAATCACAAGCAGCATTAGAATTCTTGACTACTTATGCATGGGCTTTCTTAGTTATCCTTATCATGATCGGAGCTTTGGCTTATTTTGGAATCTTAAGCCCTTCCAGGCTTTTGCCTGACAGATGCAATTTTGGTTCTGAAATAACTTGTGATAAAGCCAAAATGATAGTTAATAATGTAAATGACAATACACTGGCTATGGAACTGAAAAGCAGTTTTGGAGAAGCAGTGGTTGTTACAGTTGCTACAGTTACGACTGATAATAATGTTGCTGGAGCTTGCACTGCTCAAATAAATGATGCTGCAATAGTTAATTTTGCTTGGGGTTCAGGGGACACTATTACATTCAATGCTGATTGCGCTACCGGAACCGCTATAGCATCAGACGAAAAAATTAAATTTGAAATAGAAGTTGATTATTATGCTGCAGCAGCAGGCTCAGCTTATACCAAAACAATTTTTGGAGACCTTGTAACTTCAACGCAGTAGATTAATTCTTTGTTTATATTTTTCAATGCTGGTTTTGCTTCTTAAAACATAAATTTTATATATAAATGAATTAGTAAATAAATTCTTGCAAAAAGAGGTGTATTATGAATAAGAAATATCCTAAAAGACATAAATTTGGTGATAGCCATAAATTTCACAAAAAAATGCGTGAAATGCGAGTGAGCTCGTGCGAACTCGCTCACAATTCACACATTTTTGGTGTCCCTCTGGGACTTCGAAATTTAAAATCACGCAATTTAAAATCACAAGCAGCATTGGAATTCTTAGTCACATACAGCTGGGCTTTTTTGGCAATTTTAATAACAATGGGCTCCTTGTACTATTTTGGAATTCTTGATTTTCAAAGATACCTGCCTGAAAGATGCTTGTTTACATCACAATTGGAATGCATCAACTTTGTTATGAATTCTGGTGACCAGGAAATAAAGATCAAGATATCAAATAATTTAGGAGAGCAGATCCGGGTCCAAACTTTAACCATCACAAATGATGACACGCCTGCTTTAAGCTGTGTAAACGGCGATACATTGCCCTTAGATTGGAATGCAGGGGATGAAAAGGATTTTACATTCACAACATGCTCTTCCGGGGGCTTTTTGGAAGATGAACGCGTTGAAGCAAAAATTACCATGACTTACATCGCTCCTGCTACGTCTGCACCACAACCGGAGCACACAGTAAACGGAAAAATACAGGGAAGAGTCCAATAAGATGCTAAAAACTGACAATAGCCATAAATTACTATGCAATTTAAAATCACAGGCAGCATTGGAATACTTGATGATAATAGCTCTGACATTTGCCATAATAATCCCGACAGTGTATTTATTCTTCAATTATTCCCGTGAATCCAATGTTGAAATAACCGATTCCCAACTTAACAGCATAGGGAGAAATATCATAAATACAGCTGAATCAATCTATTATTCAGGAGAGCATTCAAAAACAATTTTGGAATTCAATATGCCGGACAATATTGATGACATACAAATAATATCAGGCAGAGAGCTTGTCTTTGATGTTGTAACAGAATTTGGCAATACTGACATTGTCTTTTTTTCTGACGTAAACATAACTTCTGCCACTGGCAGTTGTATTGGGGAGGTATGTGATCTATCTTCTATAGCCTCCAAGGGCTTCCAAAGATTAAGGATAGAATCAATAAATGGAGGCAAGCAGGTGACTATAAAAAGGGAATCATGATGAAACAGTCCCAGTTTGCCTTGGAATTTACAGTTCTAATAGCGTTCATGCTTCTCTTATTCCTGGGATTTTTCGCAGTGACATCCTCACGTGTCTTAGATGCAAAAGATGAGGAAAACAGGCAGATAGCAGAAGACCTGGCAAACCTGGTTTTTGAGGAAATTAAACTTGCAAATTCAGTTGAAGATGGATACTCCAGAGTATTTAATATTCCTCGGAAAGTTAAAGGTGCATCTTATAATGTAAGCATCATAGAAAACAGAGAATTAGTCGCTAATTATAGGGGAAATGAGCATTTGATTTTTCTTCCGGATAATGTAGTTGGAAATGTATCTGTAGGGGTAAATGAGATAAGAAGAATTGATAACATTGTATATTTAAGCCATATTGCCGAATGTGATGACGGCATAGATAATGATGGTGACAGTTTAATAGATCTTGTAGATGCAGGCTGTTCTGATTCAAACGACAATGATGAATCAAACTGCGGAGATAATGTTTGTGAAGGTTTTGAAAGCTGCTTGTTCTGCCCGCAGGATTGTGGAGGAGCCTGTTTTGTCCCTGGAAAATTCATTCTGAAAGCATCATCAAATGCAATGTCTATTGATAATAACGGAAATGTAATCCTGAAAGGCACGTTTCAAGATAGACAAAACAATATCCAGCCATCTGGCCAGGATGAATTTTTGGTCAAAGACAGTTTGGATAATATTGTTGCATCAGTTAAATTAAATAATGGAAATATGAAGATTAAAGGCAACTTGTTCATAGAGCAAGCAACATTAAGCCCTTCAGATTCAAGCGATGATTTTGTCATAATAAACTCTAATGGCGAAGTTATAAGCTATATTGATGAATCAGGGAATTTTTATCTGAAAGGACTATTAACTCAAAACGGAAATCCTTAGTTCAATGTTCAATGAATAATTTGGTTTTTACAATTAAAAAGTCATATTTCCTTTATTAACAATTATTTGAGCATTTTATTCTGATTTTATGCAATATTTCTTTTTGACATTGAAAAAACAAAAAATAAATATGTGTTTTGCTTTCTTGTTTTGTGCATGCAAAACACCTGAATATTTATTTTTGAATGTAAATTTATAATATGTAAATTTATTAATGGATCGTCCATTTTTGCGACTATGTTTGTTATCTGTATTTTTTCTGATTAATTTAGCTTACGTTATTGTTGCCCTAACAGAAAGATTTATATATAACTTCTAATATTATATAATAATCTTAAAGAATATTAAATAAAATGGAAGATGATTATAGAGTATTTGATGCTATTGTAAAAGAATCCGGAGATAGCCTGGCCATTACTATCCCCAAGCCGGTCTGTCTGATTCTAAGGCTAAAGAATAAGGACTTAGTCCAGATCCGGATAAAAAAAGAGTCAGACAATTCAAAAAAATAAATTTTTTAAAAGTAATGGTGATAGATAGAATGAAAAGAACATCAGGAATCAATGAATTAATTTCCTTGAAAAGAGCCTTAAGCATGGTTGTTTCTTTAGTCTTTGTGTTACAAATTGCTTATGCGGGGGATGTTGTTGTAGAAAATGGCAGGATAGATGTTGACAGCATAATATTTGTGGATACCCTTGGCAATGTCGGCATCGGAACCACAACCCCGGCAGAAAAACTGGATGTGGTAGGGGGAAATACAAAGATAGAAGACTCCAATGAGGTTTTCTTGAGCCTTAGGAACTCGGAAGTATCAGGAAGGGAATGGGCTTTAGTTTCTGCTGGTTCTGCTGGGGGCATCGGGGTAGGAAAGTTCTCAGTCTATGACCGGTCTTTAAGCCAGGCAAGGTTGACTATTGATACGGACGGCAAAGTAGGGATTGGGACGATAAATCCGAATGCAGCTCTGACAGTCAGAAATAGTGGAAACGAGGCATTCAGTTTCGGTTATCTAGCTGCAGGTACAGGAACGACAGCAGAGCATAGGATCAGATATGACAGTGCTGGTACGATAATTTCTGCAGATCATACCAACCTGAATGCCGCATCATATCTGACCCTTGATGTAGGTGGAGTCACCGGACTTAGAATTAATGATAACGGTGATGTTTACATAGCAGGAACTGGCGGCAACGTCGGCATCGGAACGACATCTCCAGGAACCAAGCTTGCAGTTGATGAATCTACCGATGCTTTTGCACAGATAAACATAGATTCCGGCTCCACTGTTGCACAGTATTCTGCCATAGACTTTGCAGACAGGGGAACTAATAAGTGGGGCATCGGAAAAGATACAAGCAATAATTTCTATATTGACCAAACAGGCGTAGGAAATGCAATCACCATAGATTCTAATAGGAATGTCGGCATCGGAACACCAAGCCCAGCGGAAAAATTAGATGTCCAGGGAAACGTGGAGGCAGACGCTTATTTCTATTCATCAGATTTAAACCTTAAAAAAAATATAGTAAAAGTTGATGGATTAAACTCAATTTTAAAACTAAATGGTGTATCTTTCAATTGGAAAGAGTCCGGAGAAGAAAGCCTTGGGCTTATTGCCCAGGATGTGGAAAAAGTGTTCCCGGAAGTTGTCAAGACAAACAAAGAAACCGGACTTAAGACTGTAAATTATGGCGTGCTTGTTGGCCCATTGGTTGAAGCTGTTAAAGAGCTTGATCAAATAAACAATAAACAGGAACAAAAGCTTGCCGAGCTTGAAAAAGAAATCGAAAACCTTAAAAAAGAGTTAGAGCATATTAATCCAAAAAGGGGTTAATAAGATTGAGTATTAAAAACTTTATCAAATTTAGCATATTCCTAGTTCTTTTCCTTACTTTGATATTTTCTTCTTATGCAGCTACATCTCATCGCGTACAAGCAGATCAATCAAAAGAGATTTGCGAGCATGGAACTTGTGTTAGGGTAACAAATACAAACCCTAACGAGATTTTTATTCCGACAAAGACTGCTGCTGAATGGGATAGTTTTAGGAATAATCTTCCTACTGGGGCAAGCT
>Ga0187833_10004483_pt1 | contig 13631 bp, 13 predicted proteins | sample ETNtaG_37_FD_167968 | JGI IMG/M metagenome (GOLD analysis project Ga0187833, IMG submission 167968) | Marine microbial and viral communities from oxygen minimum zone, Eastern Pacific Ocean - ETNP2014_SV_400_PacBio MetaG (Illumina Assembly) | ecosystem: Environmental > Aquatic > Marine > Hypoxic... | reverse complement strand
AAAAAGCACGCTTGTTCAATCATGGCATTCAGCTACGTCAGTGGGTGATGAGTCAATTTTATTATCTGAAGTAGCGCCTACATGGAATGGAACTGATAGAATTAATTCCTCAAAATTAGCAAAAAAAAAAGGTGCTGATTGCCTTATAATGGATGACGGTTTCCAAAATCCTACTATTCAAAAAGATTTTTCAATTATAGTAATTAATGCTGCGCAAGAATTTGGAAATAAAAGAGTTATGCCTTCAGGCCCACTTAGAGAAAGTATTAATAGGGGTCTTTCACGAACTGATCTTATAGTTGTTGTTGGTGAAATTAGTAATGAACTAAAACACGCTATTCCTGAAAATATTCCAATTATTGAATCTAAATTTGAAATCAAAAAAGAAAATAAAAATTTTAAGGGTCAAAATATTACTGCGTTTGCTGGCATCGCCTATCCTGAAAAATTTTTTGTATCATTAGAAGATCAAGGAGGTAAAATTGTTGAACGAATTACTTATCCTGATCATCACATCTATACGGAAAATGATCTCCTTACCTTGGCTGAAACTGCTAATAAAACAAAATCAATTCTTGTATCAACTCAAAAAGATAATGTTAGAATTCCAAAAGTTTACAGATCCCTTGTTAACACTCTAGAAGGAGAAATTGTTTTTGAAAATGAAGATCAACTTGTTAAAATTCTTACGAATGTCATTGAAAATTATTTCTAAGTTAAATAATGAAAAAAATTATTAAGCAAATAAAATTGTTTATTGAATATATTCTTGTTCTTTTGTTATTTTTTTTCTTATCTCTTTTACCCCTGAATTTTGTTTCCATATTAGGCAATTCAACGTTCAGATTATTTGGTCCCTTGTCTCGATCACATAAAATTACATTATTAAATTTAAAAAACATTTTTAACAGTTTGAGAGAAGATGAAATTAAAAAAATAGCAAAGAAAAGTTGGGGGAATCTAGGAAAGACAATATTTGAATTAACAATATTAAAAAAATTAGTTGATAAAAAAAACCATAAAATCACTCTATACGGTTTAGATAATTTAAAAACGTTAATTGAAAAAAACGAGCAAGTAATATTTTTTAGCATTCACCAATCTAATTGGGAATTATTAGTACCTGTAATTGATCAATTAGGTATTAGTGTTGGCGCAATATATAGACACATTAATAACAAACTTATTGATAAATTGATTTTAAAAAAAAGAAATCAAAGCATTAATTCAAAAAGAAGTTTCTACACCCCCAAGGGAAAGGAAAGTGCAAAAGAAATTATTTCTGCAATAAATAATAATTCTTCAATGATATTACTTGTTGATCAAAAAGATACTGCGGGAGATACAGTTAAATTTTTTGACATTTCAACAAAAACTCAAACTGGATTTTTAAAAATAGCAAGAAAGTATAATCTAAAGTTGATACCAATTAAAAATACCCGATATAATACCAATGACTTTTCAATTTCTTTCTATCCTCCAATCAAACCTTTTGAAAATGATGTACCTGATACAAAAGCCATGTTATCCATACATAAAATTATTGAGAAATGGATTTTAGAAAATCCATCACAATGGTTCTGGCAACATAATAGATTTAATTAATTTTTTTTATATTGACTCCAATTGTTTTATCATAAAATTTAATTGCAATAGAGTCTCTTTCTTTTATTTGTTTAGAATTTTTTATTATTTTTTTTGATTTGCAGAGAAGAACATATCCTTTTTTTAGATTGCTATAAATGGAACTAGAGTTCAGCAATCGCAATAAATCATTAAATATTTTTCTTTGTTGATTTCTTTTATAATCTATTGTTCTTTCCAAATTAGAATATAGTTTTTGAAGTTCTTTGCTTTTTAATTTTACTAAGTATTGAGGAGATTTTATTATTCTGCTTAAATTTTTTACAAGAAGAAATTTTTTTTCTTGGGTAGCTTTGATTTCTCTCACCAAATTTTCAAATAATGATTGAAATTTATCTTTATATGATTTTAACATATGATCTGGTGATTTTAAAAGTCTGGTCAAGTTAGATAATAGATCGTTGTTTGAAGAAATATTATATTGAATCAAATTATTTAACCGATCCGAAAAATTAACAATAATATTTTCTAATTCTTTTTTTATCGGCACAACGAATTCAGTTGCAGCTGTTGGAGTTGCGGCGCGAAAATCGCTAACATAATCAATAATTGTTGTATCAGTCTCATGTCCAATTGCAGAAATAATGGGAATGTTTGATTTAAAAACTGCTTTGGCTAAATCTTCATCATTAAATGTCATTAAATCCTCTGTACTCCCTCCTCCTCTTGCAATTATTATTACTTCTGGTTGATCTTTATATGAACTACTATTAAAACCTTTTAAAGCTGCAATAATTGATGTTGCGGCTTCTAGTCCTTGTACAGCTACTGGCCATATATCTATATTAATTGGAAATCTGTCTTTTAATCCATTAATTATATCGTGAATTACAGAACCGACGGGTGAGGTAATAATTCCCAGTCTTGAAGGCAAGTATGGGATGTTTTTTTTATATTTTTGATCAAACAAACCTTGTGTTTGTAACCTTTTTTTTCTGTCCTCGATTAATTTAAGTAAAGCACCTTCTCCTGCTATTTCTAATTTATCAATATCAATTTGATAGGTTGTTTTATATCTGGACCATGTTGTAATTTTTCCTGTAACAATAACTTCTATGCCGAGCTTAGGTACAAATTGAAGGTATTCTTTTTTACTACCCCATATTACACCACTTATAATTGAATCATCATCTTTAAGCGTCAAATAAATCTGTCCTTTAGTTGCTGTCTTAATCTCTGAAATCTCTCCTCGAATTCTGATATAACTAAAATTAGACTCGATTACATCGCGAAATAATTTATTAAATTCTGAAACATAATATTCAGGAATATTAATTTTGTTTTGCAACTATTATCTCTTTTCTTGAAAAAATTTTTTCAGTATTGCTGAACATTCAGTTTCATTAATTCCTCCATAAACTTCGGGAACAAAATAATTTTTTGTATTATAAATTTTCATAATACTTTCTAATGATCCTTTTTTTTCATCATAAGCCCCAAAATATATCCTATTAATTCTAACCTCGCTGATTGCAGCAGCACACATTGCGCACGGCTCTAATGTTATAAAAATTGAAGTATTAATTAAATATTTAGTCTGTTTTATTTTACAAGCTTTTTCAATAAGAATCATTTCAGCGTGTTTTGTTGAATTTTTTTGGCTAACAATCTCATTATGAGCTGATGAGATGAGTAAATTGGTCGTATTATCAACAAGTATCGCTCCAACAGGAATTTCATTCAACAAATAAGCTTTTTTTGCTTCTTTATTAGCAAGATCCATAAAATAATTTATATTCATAATATCAAGTATGGATGTTAAATTATAATAATAAAAATACTTTACAATGAAAAAACCAATTATCGGAATTACACTTGATAGTGAGGAGTCAGGGCAATATTCAAAATTTCCCTGGTATGCCATTAGAAAAAACCATCTATTTTCTATTGAAAAATTTGGGGGCATTCCTTTCCCCCTTTTTCATTCATTAGCAAGCATACCTGATATACTTTCAATGATAGATGGAATTATTATCACAGGTGGAAACTTTGATATTGATCCAACTCTCTATGGTGAAAACAATGATCATTCCCGATCATTAAAAAATACTAGAACTAATTTTGAAATGCAGATTTGTGAGATGAGTCTAAAAAATAATCTACCTATTTTGGGAATATGTGGGGGCGAACAATTGCTTAATATTTGTTTTGGAGGAACATTAATTCAAGATATTAAGAAGTATAATAAAAATTCATTGGAACATGAACAAACAAATCCTCGTAATGAAACAAGTCACAGTGTTGAAATAAAAAAACAAACAAAACTATTTGAAATAATTAAGGATTCAGAAATTCAAGTTAATAGTGCGCATCATCAAGCTGTAAACAAATTAGGAAAAAATCTAATTATCAGTGGATTGGCTCGTGATGGTATTATTGAATCTATAGAAAGTACTGAACTCGATTGGTGCATTGGCGTTCAATGGCACCCCGAATTTTTAATTACAAAGGCTGATAAATTATTAATATCAAGCTTTATAGAATTCTCTCAAAAGAAATTATGAGAATTGCAAAATACATTTCAAATGCAGGATACTGTTCTAGAAGAGATGCGGAAAAATTAATATTAAGTGGCAAGGTTTATATAAATGATATCTTGTGTGAAAAACCCAATGTCAACGTTAATACTAATGATAAAATATTAATTGAAAAACAATTAGTTAAACTTAAAGACAACATAAGATTGTGGAAAATATACAAACCACCCAGAATAATTTGCACCAATAAGGATCCGCAAAAAAGAAAAACTATTTTTGATATTCTACCAAATGATCTTCCGCGAGTTATCTCTGTTGGCCGTTTAGATTTTATGAGCGAAGGTTTGCTTCTGCTCACCAATAATGGTGATTATGCTAGAAAACTTGAATTGCCAAGTTCAAATGTTCTGCGGGTTTACAGGCTGTGTTTAAAAGGAGACATTACAACGAATATGATTAAGCAAATTAATAGAAATATATCTATAAATGGGATTAATTATAAAAAAATTTCAGCTAAAATAGAAAAATTTCAAAACCCTTACACCTGGGTGATTTTTAAATTAAAGGAAGGAAAAAATAGAGAGATTAGAAATATTTGTAAGTTTTTTAAATGGAACATTATTAAATTAATAAGAATTCAATATGGTGTGATAAAATTATCCAAACAAAAAATGGGGGAAATTCAAGAAGTAAAAAAACTTCCTGCTGAATTATGTTAAATATAATCAGCGGTTCCAAAAAAAAAACAAAACTTGATGTCCCAATAATCAATGTAAGACCAACTTCATCTAAAAAGCGAGAGGCAATATTCTCAATAATAGAAAGTAAGAATCTAAAAAATAAGAGTGACATATATTCTAATGGATACTTTTTAGATCTTTTTGCTGGAAGCGGTTCACTTGGATTAGAAGCAATTTCAAGAGGAGCAAAATTTTGTTATTTTTATGAAATTGCTAAAGAAGTTATTGAAACTTTGGAAAGTAATTGCCTTAAAGTATGTGAGCATAATAATTATAAAATTATAAATAAAGATATAGCAAAGTCGTTTTTTGAAGAAATAGACAATCCTCTTTCAGTCATATTCATTGATCCGCCCTATACATTAGCGCCATTTGAAAACATTTTGCATAATTTGTTAGAAGCAAATTTAATATTAAAAGAAACTATTATTATTATAGAATCTGAAAAGAAAACGAAAATTAACTTTCCTTATTCAATGAAAATTATAGATGAACGATGTTATGGTAAAACAAAAATTACTTTTTTATGCTTAAATGATTAGCTTAGATATTTTTTTGTAAGAATTTTTCCTTGTTCAACGGCTGGTTGATCAAACGGATTAACACCTAGGAAATAACAGGTGGCTACTGTCTCCAACATACTCAATGTCATTAATTGACCTAATGAAAATTCATCAATTTTAGGTAAGTTGATTTCTCTAAAAGCCAATCCATTTTGACTGAATGTATCCATTGTTGCTTGTTGTTCTGCCTGCATCAGATCACCCATAAATTTACCCGCCAAAAATGAAGAGTTTTTATGAGATTTCAAAGTTTTTTCATGAATTTTTAAACCAAGCTTAGAATGATTTGTTGTGATAAAAGTAAAAAACTTATCCTTTGGTCCCTCTAAGTATAATTGTAACTGACTATGCTGATCTGTTGTTCCAACAGCATGTATTGGTGTAATGCCTTTGCCATCTTTTCCAATGCTTTCAGCCCACAATTGCATATACCATTTTCCAAAATTAAACAAAGCATCAGAGTAAGTCATTAAAACACTATTTTTAATTTTATTCGTTCTTATGTATGAGGTAAAAAATTTTGCTAGTTTCAGATGCTCATCAAAAGAACCATCTTTTACCTTAATCAATATATCCTTAACACCATCATAGATTTTTTTTATATCAATACCCGCAATAATAGCGGGTATCATTCCAACATTAGAAAAGACTGAAAATCTACCTCCTATGTTAACCTCATGATTTAGTATTGTACATTTATATTGATTAGAAATTTCTCTTAGTGAGCTAGCTTTGTTTTCAGTAATAATGAGACAGTTTTTTAAAAAAAATTCTAATTGATTTTCTTGATCAAAAAATTGAATTAAGGATGCAAATTGACTTAAGGTTTCAGGTGTCTCTCCTGATTTTGAAATTACAATGCACCCAGTTTTTTTTAAATCAATTTTTTCTATTGAATATTTAAAGCCAATTGGATCAATATTGTCATAAAACGAAATCTCATTTTTTTCCCTACCTTGCAGTATATTGATTAAAGCTTTAGAGCCCAAATTTGATCCACCAGTACCAAAAATCATAAAATGATTTTTATTTTTAGAAAAGTCATTAGCATTTGTAATTGTTTGATTCAGCAGATCATCATTATAAATAACATTCAAGGCAGGCATATTCAGAATTTCATTTTGAATATTATTAACAATTTCAATATCTTTTTTTGTTAAAACAATTTTAATGTCCACATTGTGGTATTTAACAATAATATTATGCATAATAATTAGAAAAAGAAAAAACGCTTTTTCTTTTTGACTTTAATTTTTTCAGTTTTTGTTGAAACTTCACCTTCAGAAATTTTCTCCCCTTTAAAATTCTTATCTCTTATTCTTTCTGATTCCTTAACGGCATCAAGTACCTCTTCTTCATTATTCCAATCAATCTGAAAAACATTATCAGTCTTTTTTTCTTGAGCAAATTCCTGATCAAATTCTTTACGTATATCATTTGAAGCATCAGCAGCACTTGCCTGTGATAATATTTCATTCATAGTTGAAAGTTGCTTCTCTGCATTTTGTTCTGTTTCATCTAAGCCGAATAAAATTTCTTTAGCTAATTCTTTTTCAACATTCTCAATGTTTTTTTGTTGTAATTGATCTGGATTCACAAGGTTAAAATCAGGGGGGATAATAAGTGGGGGATTCTCTATTGCTTGAAATTCATCTATAGATTTTCTTGTCACTCCGGCACTTTCACGTATATCCGAGCAAGAACTGAGTAAAATAGCAAATATTATGATAATTAAATTAAATAATTTAAAGTGCAGCATTATTTTATAAACTTTTTTTTAAATTCTTTTATTACTTGATAAAGAATCATCAATACTCCAAAAGTTATATAAATATCAGCAAAATTGAAAGCAGGCCAGTAAAAGTCTTTATAATGCAGATATATAAAATCCAAGACGTAATTGTTCATTCCTCTGTCAACAATATTTGAAAGCGCTCCTGCTATAATAACTGCCAGGCCCCATTTTTCTATTTTATTAGATGTTTTTATCATCATATAAATCAAGAAAGCTGTAATCACAGAACCAATTAGTATAATCGCCCATGAAGGTATTAATCCTGAAAAAAGACCAAATGAAATTCCGTAATTATGAATGTGCGCTATATCCAAAAAATAAATAATGGGTATAAAAGAATTTAAAGCAAGATAATTAAATACAATTTTTTTTGTTGTAAAATCTATGATAATTAACAAGAATATAAAAAAGAATTTATTCACAAAACAAATTATTTTTTAATAACATCAGAGCAACGTTTACAAGTATCACTTGAATTTATTTCACTATCAAATTTCCAACATCTTTTACACTTTGCGCCTTTTGCTTTTTTTACATCAACAACAACATCCTTAACTTCATCAAGGCTAAATCCTGATGAATGATTGCCGCCAGTCATAATGGTTGCGGAAGATGTAATGGCTATTTCTGCTATATCTATATTTTCAATTATTGAGTTAATTTCTTTAGACAAATAAATATCTACATGTGATTCTAAACTTGATCCAATTGTTTTATTAGCTCGTTTTACTTCTAATGCACCAGTAATTACCTTTCTAACATCTTTAACTTTCTCCCATTTTTTTGCAATTACATCATTTTTAAATTTTATATCTGTTTTAAAGAATTCCTCCAAATGAATACTTGCGCCATTTCCTTTCGATTTCCATACTTCTTCACATGTAAATACTAAAAAAGGAGCTAACCAACGAACTATATAATTAAAAAGTATGTCTAATAGTGTTCTTGCCGCTCGTCTTTTTTTAGAGTTAAAACTATCACAGTAAATTGTATCTTTTCGAATATCAAAATAAAAAGACGATAAATCATTTGAACAAAAATTAAGTAAAGTAGTAAACATTAAATGAAAATTATAAGATGAGATACAATTTTGAATAATCTGATCTATCTCCCATAAACGATGTAAAATAAATTTCTCTAATTCAGGAAATTCAGCAACATCTATTTTTTCATTTTCTTTGAATTCGTATAAATTTCCAATTAAATAACGTAAAGTATTTCTTATTCTTCTGTATGAATCTGTTTGGGCCTGCAAAATAGCGTTATCTAATTTCAGATCATCATAATAATCAGACGCCACAACCCAAAGTCGCAAAATATCAACTCCGTATTTATTTAAAATATCATCAGGAGCCATAGCGTTGCCAAGGGATTTAGACATTTTTCTTCCCTTGCCATCAACAACAAATCCGTGTGTGAGCACGCTTTCATACGGCGCCCTTCCTCTTGTTCCAGAAGATTCTAACAAGGAGGAGTGAAACCATCCCCGGTGTTGATCGCTTCCTTCAAGATACATTGATGCTGGCCATTTTAGATCTTCTCTTTTTTCCAAACAAAACGCATGTGTCGAACCGCTATCAAACCACACTTCAACAACATCCTTGACTTGATCATAATCCTCTGTGTTATATTGATCCCCTAAGAAACGCTTAGGGTCACTTGTAAACCATGTATCGCTTCCTTCTTTTTCATAAATATCAGCAATTCGGTTAATGACACTAATATCTCTTAAAGGTTTGTCGTCTTTCTTGCTGACAAAAAGCGGTAAGGGAACTCCCCATACTCTTTGTCTTGAGACGCACCAATCAGGTCTTGACTCTATCATTGATCTCAGTCTAGTTTGTCCTTGAGCTGGATAAAACAGAGTTTCATCAATTGACTTTAATGCTTTTTTTCGTAAATTTTGTTTATCCATAGAAATAAACCATTGCGGTGTGTTTCTAAAAATTAATGGTGCCTTTGATCTCCAAGAATGAGGATAACTATGACGTAATTTTCCCAAATAAACCAGCCTATCTAATTCTTTCAATTTTTCAGCAATTTTTAGATCAACCTTATAAACATGTTCGCCAACAAAACCTTTTGCATGCTCATTAAATTTGCCTTCATCAGTAACGGTTTGAACGATTTCAATATTATTTTTTATACCTAAATTATAATCATCAGCGCCATGTCCTGGAGCTACATGAACCATTCCAGTCCCTTGTTCAAGAGTGACAAAATCAGCTTCAAGCACTTTAACGGCAAAATCATATCCAATATTATTGAATGGATGCTTACATTCGGTATCCTTTAATTCTTTGCCTAAAAAATTTTTTATAACTTTAATTTTGGTAACGCCAATTTCTTTCATTGCTCTATCTTGCAAGTCTTTAGCGATCATTATTTTATCATCAATTTTTGCAATACTTGAATCGTTGATTTCTATAATTTGAACTAAAATATATTCAAGATCTGGACTATAAGCCAAAGCTCTGTTGCCGGGTATTGTCCAAGGCGTTGTGGTCCATATTAAAATATCATTATCAATTAGTTCTTCGATATTACTTTTTGTGACTTTAAATTTTACGTAAATCGTATTTGATGTATGATCTTTATATTCAACCTCTGCATCTGCCAGTGCGGTCTTTTCTACCACCGACCATAGAACTGGTCTAGCTCCTTTATACAAACTTCCATCAAGCAGAAATTTTCCAAGTTCTCTGATAATCTGGGCTTCCGCTTCATTTGACATAGTCAGATATGGATTGTCCCAGTCGCCTTCAACTCCAAGTCGTCGAAATTCTTTCTTTTGAATATCTATCCACTTTTCAGCAAACTCACGGCATTCTTGTCTGAATTGAACAATTGGAACATCATCTTTATTGCGCCCATTTTTTCGATATTCTTCTTCAATTTTCCACTCAATGGGCAGTCCGTGACAATCCCAGCCAGGAACATAAATCGAGTCCTTACCAATCATTTGTTGTGTTCTTACAATAACATCTTTTAAAATTTTATTAAGGGCTGTCCCCATATGAATATGTCCATTGGCATATGGCGGACCATCATGAAGAACAAACTTTTCCCTACCTTTTGATTTTTCTCTTAATTGTTTAAAAATTTTTTGCTTGTTCCATTCCTCCAATATTTTTGGCTCTTTCAGAGGAAGATTTGCTCTCATCTCAAAAGATGTTTTGGGCAAAAATATTGTATCTTTGTATTCCATTTATTGTTTCAAGTGATGAGCCTTAACTAACTGAATATCTTTTTGAATTTGTTCGGCAAGTAAAGCAAAGTTATCAAATTTTTTTTCTTCTCTAATAAACGTGAGAAATTCAACAGTCAATTCTTTACCATATATGTTTTGATTAAACTCAAATAAATGAGCTTCTAGCAATAATCTTTTCCCATCAACCGTTGGTCTTTCGCCAAAATTGGCAATGCCATTACTCCATTTATTTAGGTATCTAGCTCTTATGGCATACACTCCCTTTTTTGGATGAATTAATTCTCCTGGAATTATATTTGCTGTAGGAAAATTCATTGCAGTTGCCCTTCTATCACCTTTAATAACAGTTCCTTGCATTGACCAATTTCTTCCGAGAAATGAATTAGCTTTTTCCATACTGCCATCCCTAATGAATTCTCTAATTCGTGATGATGAATATGCTATATCGTTATAGTTTGATGTAATGGGTTGAACAATATTCATATCAAACTCAAGAATCTTGGACTGTTCTTGCAATAAACTTGCATTACCTTTTCTATCTTTCCCGAATTTGAAGTCATAACCCACAATCAAGCGCTTAGAATGTAATTTTTCAATAAGTATTTTGGTAATAAAATCTTTTGGTGACATTGATGCTATATTTTCGTCAAACAGCAGGGAAAAATAATGGTCAACGCCTTGTTTGTCTAACAAGTGAATCTTTTCTTCTTCAGTAATTATTTTAAAATTACGACATTCACTAGAAAAAAATTGTCTTGGATGAGGTTTGAAACTTAATATTGCTGATGAACAATTTTTTATTTTGGAATATTCAATTAATTCATCAATAATTTTTTGATGACCAAGATGCACGCCATCAAAATTACCAATGGCCAAATTGATATTTGCAACACTGGTTTGTGTATCCAATTGAATATTATGTATTTGCACGAATTGATCTTTTAATAAGCAGTTAAATTAATTTTTTTATGACTATTAGTATAAAATGGGAATTATTCATCAAAATTATTTCCTAGTCGCATTACTATGGTTGACGCATATTGTCTGTCTTTAAGCAAAACTGAACTTTTAATATTTTTCTGGTTGAAAGCATTTGGAAATAATTGTGGCTCAAGACATAATGCGTGCTGATATCCATAATTTTTATTAAATTTTCCATCATAAGATTGTTCCATCATATTCCCCGTGTAAAATTGCACACATGGTTGATCACTTAAAATTTGCACCCCCATTTTAGTTTTGTCACTATAGAGTGTGGCGATCTTTTTTATTGTGCCATCATATTCCTCAACAACATAGCAAAGATCAATGCCATTATCTTCTAATTCATAATTATTGATTTTTTTAAAACTGCTAAAATCATATTTTGTTTCATTTGCATTATTTATTTTTCCTGTTGAAATAAAATTTTTATCAATCTCGCAATAAGAACTGGAGTGTATTTCGAGATAATGTCCTAATATTTTTTGATAGAATTTTTTGTGGCCATGAAAATTCCAATAGTTGTGGTTGGTTAAATTAACAAGAGTGTCATAATCAGTTGTAGCGTGAAATTGAATAATAAATTCATTGTTATCATTAAGCATGTATTTAGTTCTGCACTCAAGATTGCCTGGATAACCCTCCTCTAAATGAGGAGATTTGTAATGAAGTTCACAAGATGTTTCTTCCGAGTTTTCATCTAAAGAATCTATGCGCCACACTTTTTTGTTAAATCCAAATCGACCGCCATGCAAATGATGCTGGCCATCATTTGAAGATAATTCATATAGGTGATCATTAAAACTGAATTGAGCATTGGCAATGCGTCCGCAAACTCTGCCCACAATACAATTTAGATAACTTCGATCTGTTATATATTCATCAAAATTTCTATAGCCAAGCAACACATCTTCATGTTCATATAAATTATGATTATAAGGAATAAGTATGTTGTTTATATAACCGCCAAAATTATAAAAACTAATTACATAATTGTTTTTATTAGTGAATGTTATTTTGTATACTTGACGATCTTCTATATTCGTAATTTTTTCTTTTTTGATTCTCATTCGATAAAAACTAAATATCTGTTTATAATATTTTTTCATTGTTATATATTGAAGTTTAGTAGATAAATTTTAATAGTTATGAAGATCAACCTTGGAATAGCCCCCATAGCATGGAGCAATGATGACATGCCTGATCTTGGCGGAGACACTCCCATTGAAACTTGCTTATTTGAAGCACAATCCGCAGGATTTACGGGCATTGAACTGGGGGGTAAATTTCCAAGAAATCCAGGCACAATAAAATATCTATTGAATAAATTTGATCTTGAGATGCCAGGTGGTTGGTACGGGGCTCATTTAAATGAAAGAAGTGTCGAGGAAGAATGGCAAGCTATGCAAAATCAGATTGAGTTGTTTAAATTGATTAATTCTTCTGTTTTTATATTCGCCGATGTCTCTGGGTCCATTCAGGGAGAGCCAAAAATTCCACTTAGCAAGAGGCCAAGATTAAAAGACAATGAGTGGAGTGATTATTGTAATAAAATTTCTGAAATTGCAAAAAGATTGTCCGATATTGGATTGCCAATGTCATACCACGAACACATGGGCACCATAATTCAATCAGAGCAAGATGTTTATCGATTACTTGATAATACTGATGATAAAACATCACTACTTTTTGATACAGGCCATATTTTTTTTGCTAAAGGCGATTATGAATCAATTTTAAAGAAATATGTTAGCCGCGTTAATCACGTGCATTGTAAGGATATACGAAAGGAAATATTAAATAGGTCGCTTTCTGATGATTCAAGCTTTAGAGATTCATTTTTAGAAGGAGTCTTTACTGTGCCTGGTGACGGCTGCATCAATTACAAACCATTATTTAAAACCCTGTATGACAACAAATATTCACAATGGCTGATAGTGGAAGCTGAACAAGACCCCAAAAAAGCAAATCCGCTGGAGTACGCCAAAATTGGTCATGAGTACCTTAATAGAATATTAACTGAAGTTGGTTACCAGGTTTAATGTTTAATAACTGGAGCTCTCTTCCAGTTCTTTTATTTCTTTCATTTCTTTAACAATGTTTTGAGCAAATGATGACATTGCCCTATAATCTGATGATATGGTAATAAACTGATAACCAAGGGCCATCATTTCTTTTGCGTATTGAGTGGTTCCATTATGAATGCCTGCGATTTTACCG
>Ga0187833_10004482_pt1 | contig 13632 bp, 10 predicted proteins | sample ETNtaG_37_FD_167968 | JGI IMG/M metagenome (GOLD analysis project Ga0187833, IMG submission 167968) | Marine microbial and viral communities from oxygen minimum zone, Eastern Pacific Ocean - ETNP2014_SV_400_PacBio MetaG (Illumina Assembly) | ecosystem: Environmental > Aquatic > Marine > Hypoxic... | reverse complement strand
TAATCTTATTAAAGTTACAATCATAATACATTCAAATAATGTCCATTTTAACAATTTCTTTGATACTATCAACTAGTGGTTTCGTCATCATATTTTCTAAACTATTCTTTCTTTCTCCTTCGTCTTTTTTCTAATGAAATTAAATAGTGGCATAAGATATCTGATTAATATTTGGTTAAATGCTTTCATTAGTAAAAGAAAATTTTTTTACTCTGTAAGTAATAATATCTAGAAAATCATATAAAACAAAATATTTGTGTTTTTTTAGTATAATTTTCAATTATTTATAAATAAATATTTATAAGATAAATTTTTCTTTAAAATTAATTTATTATTATTTTTTGATAATTTAAGTTATATATCCATAGATTCTAAAAAAATTAAATAAATTCAAATTTTATGAAAAAAATTCTAATAACGGGTGCAAGTGGATGGCTTGGAATAAATTTAATAAAAGCTTTTTTGAACGGTATTGATTTATATGACGAAACCCAGAATTTATCAGATAAAACTTCCATTAATGTTTTTATACCAAAATCCGAACATGATAAATTATATGGCTTGTTTAGAGACAAAATAAACTATTATTATGGAGACATAAAAAACAAAAACGAATGTGAAAATTTTACAAAAAATTTTAAGACCGGAACAATATTTCATTTAGTTGGAATTATTCACCCAAAAAAAATTTCAGAATTGTACGAGATAAATTACAAAGGAACAAAAAATATATGTGAGGCTTCCATAAATGCTGGACTTGAAAAAATAATAATTTTATCCTCTAACTCACCGTTTGGTTTAAACATTAATCAAAATTCTCCTTTTCATGAAAATTCAAATTATAATCCGTACCTAAACTATGGAAGATCAAAAATGCTTATGGAAAACTATGTTAAAGAGATAGAAAGAAAAAAATTAATCCATACCGTTTTAATTCGTGCAATGTGGTTTTATGGTCCTTATCAACCAGATAGGCAAAATTTATTTTTTGAAATGATTAACAAAGGCAAGGTTCCATTAGTTGGGTCAGGTAATAATTTGAGATCCATGTCAAATACAGAAAATTTAAGTTACGGCTTAATACTCGCGTCTATAAAAAAAAATGCCAATGGAAATGTTTACTGGATAGCAGATAAAAGACCATATTCTCAAATGGAAATTATTAATACTGTAAGAGCTGTTCTTCGTGAAGAGTTTAATATTATATCTAGTAAAAAAGTAATTAAATTACCAAATATATTAAGTACAATAGCTTATTATTTAGATCACGCCATTCAAAACGTTGGCTTGTACAACTCAAAGTTACACGTTCTTACCGAGTTAAATAAAAATATCTTTTGTACAATTAATAAGGCCGAAGAAGATTTAGGTTATAAACCAAAAATTGATCTAAAAATTGGTCTTAAGAGAAATTTTGAATGGATGAAAACAAATAATAAACTTAATTTTTAGATTTTTGTATGAAACATCTCGTAACTGGCGCATGTGGTTTTGTGGGTTCTGGTATAGTTAAGGAACTATCCAAAAGAGGCCATGATGTAATTTCTATAGATGTTATTGATGATCCAAAAATTAGAGAAATATCCGAATTCTACAAAATCAATATCCTAAATAAAGATAGCTTATCAAAAATATTTAAAAATGTTGAATGCGTTCATCATAATGCAGCACTTGTACCTTTGCTAAAATCTGGAAAAAAATTTCATGAAACAAATGTTGTCGGAACAAAAAATATAGTTGAATTGTCAATAAAGCATGAAATTAAACATATAAGCCATATGAGTTCTTCCGCAATATTTGGAAAGCCAGAATCAGAAAAATTAAATGTAAATTATTCTTTATATAAACCAACTGGAATTTATGGAAAATCTAAATATTTAGCAGAACTTGAAGTATTAAATAATAAAAATAATTTACAAAAATATAATATAACTTATTCAATAATTAGACCAAGACCAATTTTGGGAGAGGGCAGACTTGGTATATTTGAAATTTTATTTGATTGGGTTAGCGATAACAAAAAAATACCAATAATTGGCAATGGTAATAATTTATTTCAATTTGCGGACCTATCAGATCTGGTAGATGTAAGTATTGAAACTTCAGAAAAAAAGATTTCTGGTATCTTTAATATTGGAACAGACAAGTTTGGAACACTTAAGGAAGATTTAAACCTTTTTTTTGAAAAAGTTAATTCAAAATCAAGAGTTCTTCCAATAAATAAAAATTTATGTATATTTTCATTAGCTTTGCTTGATAAATTAAATCTTTCACCCCTCACATCTTGGCATTATCTTTCTTATAGCTGGAATTTTCATTATGATCTTCAAAATACTTTCAAAATACTAAAATGGAGACCAAAATATTCAAACGTTCAGATGTTATGTAATTCATTTTATTATTACCTATCAACAAGGCATAAACTTGAAAATAACCTCTCCATACACAGAAGTAAAATCAGACAAAAATTGCTAGCTGTGATTAAAAGTTTTTTATAAATTTTATGGCAAAATTTCAAATAATAATAAAATTATTAAAAATTAATAATTGGATAAAAAATCTTTTGATATTAGTTCCGATTTTTTTTTCAGTTGTAATCCCAAATCATCAAATGATTTTGGAATTGATTATTTTATTTTTTATTTTTTCCCTATCGGCAAGTACAATTTATATTTTCAATGACATTATGGATAGAAATATAGACAAATTTGATCTAATAAAAAAAAATAGGCCAATAACATCTGGATTAATAACTCTAAAAGATTCGATTCTTATAATTTTAATTTTAATGGCAATAATAACAATTTGTCTTATTTTAACAAAAAATTACGTACTGAATATATTTATAATATCTTACTTATTGATTAATATTATTTACACTTTTCTTCTAAAAAAAATTTTTTTTTTAGATGTATGTACCTTAGCTATATTCTATATTTTAAGAGTCGTTACGCCTGTTTATTATTTTAATTTAACTCTTTCTTATTGGTTAATTCTAATTACTTTTCTTTCAGTATTAACTGTAGGACTTGGAAAGAGATATATGGATATAAATAACAATTTATTTAACAAAAAATTTGTTTCACTTTATACAAAAAAAAACTTAGTTTATTTAATTACAATTTCTGCAATATTATTACAAACCTCATATGTTTTCCTTTTACTTACAGATTATTCAATATCTAAATATGGTGAAAACTTCTACGTAACAGGTATTGTCTTTTTCTTGGGCATCTTAAGATATTTGTATTCTTTATTTAAATTAGATTTTATAGATCCGATAGAAATATTTACTAAAGACAGATACTTTGTCCTTATTGTGTTAACTTATATATTCGTTAGCTTAGCTTCAATTTATAATTTTTTATGAGAATATAAATTCTTAAAAAATTAGCTTTTGTTCCAACGGCTGCTATTTATATTAGAAATGCTGCCATCTTTGTAAAATTTATGAGAAATTGAATTATAATTTTCATCACCACTCTTTATCAACAAACATTTTATATTTTTTTTTTCTAGTTCAAGCGCTGTTGTAATTTCAGCAGGACCACTTCCAAAAATAGCTACGAGAAAATTATCCAAATTAACGTTTTCTAAATTTTTTAAAATCGTTAATCACCATTATTCAAATACCAGACGAAATTTTTATTTTTTTTTAATTTAGTCTTTCTAGAATGAAAAGAAAATGAATTAAATTTCATAAAAAATAATATTGCTAGTGATGAAAAAAATGTTTTTAAAAAATTTCTTCTAAGCATCTTCATTTAGCAATATGCACAATGTAAAATAAATTTAAGTCTACTAATTTAATCTTAAATGGAAGAAAATTTTCTTTTATTTGATTTTTAAAATTATATCTTATTAGTGAAATTAAATTAAAAATCGAATTTATGTGTTCAGTAGCAAGCAAATAATCATACTCATTGCTAGAAATTTTGTATGTTCTTTTTGCGGTATAATATTTGGTAAATATTTTACCTAACCTCCATAACAATCCAGGATCTGTTGGTAAAGATATTGAAAGCACTCCACCATTTCTTAATTTATTCATTGCTTCGAATAAAAATTTTTCAGGCTCATTTATATGTTCTAAACATTGAGATATAATTATTCTATCAAAGAAACTATCTTCAAATGGTAAATTTACTCCATCATATGAATAAGCTTTCACATTTTTCATTTCTTTATAAAGCTCTATTGCGTAATTTGAAGTTTCTGCTATAAAATATTCATCATAATCGTGCTTTAAATAATTTAAGTGAGGTGTATTGCCGGCTCCAATTTCTAACACTTTAGAGTATTTCTTTTCTCTGTTGAAATTTTCGAGTTGTCTATGACAATATCGCATAGCAAATCCACACAAACCGGTATACAAGTGGGTACTGTATTTGTCGTCTAGCTTTTTAAATACTCCTTTTTTATACATAAAGATTTAATTATATTAATTCAAATAATTGTAAAGTTATTTAATATGATAGAAAAAAATATAAGAGTTTTATCATTTTATATTTTCTTAGGCCTTTTTACGACAATATATATTTTTGGATTTAATTATATATCTTTCACAAATTCTGATTGGCTAGCATCGCATGATATGACATCAGATTTAATTGCTTGGAAATATTATAAAGATGATATTTGGCGATTTCCAATTGGCAATAATCCAAATTATGGAATGGGTTTATCAAATGGAATTGTTTTTTCTGGATCTGTTCCGTTACTTTCTATTGTATTTAAAATATTCGAAGATTTTCTTCCAGAGAATTTTCACTTTTTTAGTTTATGGATTTTTATTTGTTTTTTTTTGCAATCATATATTTCGTTTCTTATTATTTATCATTATACAAAAAATTTAACTTTTTCAATAATTGGATCATTATTTTTTTTACTATCCCCAGTTCTTTTTTATAAAATTACAATACATTTATCGTTATCGGCACATTGGCTAATTTTGTCAGCTTTTTATATAGAAACAAAAAATGATGCAACTAAGAAAATATTTTATTGGACATTGCTAATTATAATATCTTCATTAATTCATTTTAATTTTACACTTACTTTGCTGGGAATATTTTTTTTATTTGTTTTAAATGAACATCTAATTAATTTAAATATTAAAAAATTGGCTACACAAATTTTCTTACCTTCTATTCTTTTATTTGTATCCATGTACATTTTTGGATACTTTGAGATACCATTTACTGACGCGTTGGGATACGGTTATGGATACTACAAACTGAATTTGGCAAGTATAATTAATCCAGTTTCTGAATCATTTAGCGGTACAATTAATTGGTCTTTATTTTTACCGGAAATTCCTTCTTCATGGGAAGAAAGAAGCGAAGGATTCAACTATTTGGGAATGGGAGCTATTTCTCTTTTAATAATAGCTATTTTTCATGTCTTTTTTAATTATACAAAGTTTAAAGATGAAAAGTATAGACCTTATTTTTTTATTATAATTTTATTTTCACTAATTGCTTTAACTAACAGAATTTCTTTTGCTAACAATTTATTGTTCGAATTTGAGCTACCAAAATATATCTATGGGATATTAAGCATCGTTAGAACTTCGGGGAGATTATTCTGGCCGGTATATTACTTGCTTTTTTTAGGTTCAATATTAATAATATATAATAAATTTTCAAAAAAAAAATCATTATATATTTTAATATTTTTATTTTCTTTACAAGTAATTGATATTTCTTTTGGCTTAAAAAATTATTTTAACGCAAATGCTTTCGAAAAAGAAAAAAAGGAAATAGATTATTTATTTTGGAATAAATTAAATAAAGAAAATAAAATTTTAAGAACTACATATCCAAGCAATGAAACATATCTGTTAATCTCTTTGAGAGAAATTTTACTTTCACAGAATTTCAAAAGTACAGATATTTCAGTTCATGGAAGATATAATAGAAAAATGGCAACCATTACCAGATCAAATTTATATAAATCTTTCGATGAAGGTATAATTGAAAAAAATACAATATTTGTAGTTGATAATAAAAATCATTTGAGAAATTTGAAATATTTATATGAAAACAAAAACGTTGGTTTTTTTTTTAGAGATAATGTTTGGGTTATTGTTTCGGGTAATAGAAAGCAAATGTCAGATTTTGATAAAAAAGAATTGAAAAAGTATCATCCTCTAATATTGCATCAAGGAAAAAAAATGAATTTTAATTTTCGAGATGAGCAAGCCATACACGGTTTTGGATGGACACATAATTTTAACTCATCTAGCTCCGGCATATGGACTGAGGGAAATATTTCAACTTTACTTTTTAAATTTGTTAACACAGCAAATAATGATTATTTAATTAAAATTAGGTTGGGATCGTTAATTACTAAAAAAAATAAGCCAATAAATTTCAGTATAAATGTTAATAATTTATTTACTAAAAAATTTTCCTTGAAAAATATTAATCAATTAGATGAAAATTCAATTAAACTAAGAGTAAAAAAAGAAATTATATTTGACGATGCTAATTATATTAAATTTAAAATAGACAATCCTGTTTCTCCTTTAGAATTATTTCAATCTCCTGATGCTAGAAACTTGGGGCTTTTGGTTGAAAGCATAGAAATATTGACTTATTAAATTTTTATTTACTCATCTTGTTTACTTGAAACAATATTAAATCTAAATCTTTTTTTTTGCCTCCAAATGTCCATATCTACCTAGGCAAGGTATCTTTGTCGACTGATATCCATTAATATTTTTAGGAATATAAATATTTGTATCCTTGTTCAGATTAATTAATACAGAGAAAAAATTTATAAAGTTAAATTAAAAAAATAATATTATTTTACTTTTAATAAATTATTTGTAATTATTTTAATAAGCTCTTTTAATATTTTAATATTTTTCCTAACATTAAGAAATTTTATGGTTGATTTATCAGGTATGGTAAATTTAACCGGTATATATTTGGGAAGAATATTTTTTTTTTGAAACCATAAAATTAATTCTAAATCAAAAAAAAAATATTTTGAAATAAATTTATGTTTTAAAAAATCTCTAGATTTATGAAATCCTTTTAAACCTGCCTGCGTATCTCCAGCTATTATTCCAAAAAACAAAATATTTACATAAGAAATTATTAAGCCAATTAAATATCTTAATATTTGATAAAGAGATAAGTTTTTCAAAATAAGTTGGCTTTTTTTATCTCTTCTATTCACTATTACCAATTTATATTTATTTATCATCTCAATTAACTTATTTAAATATAAAAAATACGGCAAGTCACAATCAATAATAATAATCTTTCTACCCTTGGTTTTTTTTATACCATATAAAACTGAATATGATTTACCTTTGTTAACTTTGTTTTCAAATATTCTTAAATTATTAAAACTAGATTTTAAATTATTTATTATTAATTTCGTTTTATCTTCACTGCCATCATTAACCAAAATTATTTCATAGTTAATACGTTTTTTTTTTAAATTTTTAACTAGTTTAAAAATATTTTTTTTAATAAATTTTTCACAATTAAAACAAGGAATTACAAAAGAGATAAATTGTGTTTTGGTTTTATAAAATTTCATTGATACTTTTTATTATTATTCTAAAATTTAGTTTTTAAAGATTGCAAAAATAATGGCATACATAGTGTCATTTTATGTAAGCATAAATAATCAAAGACAAATTTTTAATATATTTTTTCAATCGAGCTTATTTTCGACAAAACATTATCTAGATTAAATCCTATTATTTCGCTAAAATTCTTTAGAGTGTCATATCTTGGCTTGTTATCTTCTTCAACTAAATTCAAAGCTTCCTTCCTACTCAAAAGTCCTTCTCTTATTTGGTTGGATCTAAAATTATCATATTCTGAAAATCCAGAAACTTGGTAATAAATAAAATTATTAAATGCAGTCTGACCATCGCCCATTCTCCATTGGTTTAATCCATATGATTTGTCTGAAATCCAATTATATTCATCAGCCAGTATTTTGTTCATTAAATTTTCTTCCCATTTTATATAGTTATAAAGATACAAAAATTCTTCTTTTCTAATAAAGCTAGCCAAAAATCCATTAAAATTATCAATTAAGGCACTATTTAAATAGCTAGGATTAATTAAAAATTGATAACTATACCACAGAAACATTTTTAATTTTGTTTTGGTAGAGTAAGAACACATTCTTTGATTATTAGTTAAAGTTTGATTAATTCCAGCAAACCCTAAAAAAAATTCTCTTTGTTCAAGTTGATAGCCGGAACACTTGAGCATCAATTTTAATTTAAGTTGCTTAGATAAAATTCTTCCGTAGTCCATGAACCCTTTATCTCCAGCTTGAACTATTGGCAACATTCCAAGATGTGGTTTTTTTAACCAAGCAAAAATGTTTTTTCTTATATAACTTCTTTTTTTCTCAATATTAGCAGATCTTATAATATGTTCGACACCTAGTTTTCCGCAAAGTTTAGAAGCGTTTAATCTTGAAATATCTGTTGTTAATCCCCAATCGTATGTATACGCAACGGGATTCATTTTATATTTAGTTTTTAATAAATGAAGACCATAACAACTATCTCTTCCACCACTTAATCCAATTAAGCAATTCGGAGTATCAGATTTATGTTTATAGAAGTTCAAAATTTCAATCAACTTTTCTTCTCCTAGAAATATCTGTGGATTATATTTTTTACAAAAATTGCAAATGCCATCTTCATCAAAAGTTATGAAAGGGTATGTTTCTGGAAGAACACATTTGGTGCATCTTCTTAAATTTTTTAAGCGCTCAATATTTTCTTGATCATTTGTTACAATTTCAAATTCTTTAAATGTATTAAAATTTAAATTGATATTATTACCATAATTTTTGTTATTAATTTTATAAGTTTTATTTATATTATAATCAAAAACACACGTAATATTTTTAACTTGAATAATTTTTCCACTAAAATTATCTTTTTTTTTATTTTTTAAAAAATTTGATCTAAGCAAGAAACTTTCAAGTATTAATTTTTCAGATGCATATACAAAAATTTTGTTCTCACAATTGTAATAATAATAAAGTGAACCACAGTTAGAAGAAATTAATATAAAACTTTCTTTAATATGACTGAGTGCTATAGAAAAGTTGCCTGTAACTTTATTTACAAGATTTAAAAAGCTTTCTGTCACATTTTTATTTTTTTTTTCGATCGCATTATTAAGTTGTTCAAAAAAGTTAAGTGAATCACTTTTTATATTAAAACTTTCATAGTTTTTCGTTTTGTCATCTTTATTATTTTCATCGGGAAAAAATAATATTCCATTATGTAGTCCTATTATATTATTTGTTACAATTGGTTGGTTGTTTTTATACAAAAATTTAGTACCATTAGTAACCAATCTTGTCTGACCAAAATAATTAAAAGATTTTTTATTTTTACAAGCTTTAACTAGCTTATTATCTATAAATTTTTTATAATCTTTTCTATTAATTGCACTATTAGGGTTAGAACTAGATTTAAATACATAATTCCAATCATCAACAATAATGTTAATTCCAAAAGTATCCGACCCTCTTTTTAAGCTTAATTTGGCAAAATTAATAATATCTCTTTTTACAAAATCTTGCTCACTTTCATTCAATCCTCTTCCTAAGGAAAACCCAAATATTCCACACATTAAAATCTAAAAATTAGTTTTTTTTTGTAATATGAAATCATTTATTCTCAATTTTTTTTTTAAATTGCAGTTGAAATATATATATAAGTAACACGATTATCAAAGGTATATAAAAATTTTTATCAAATAATATTTTTTGAAAATTCGTATATTGGAAATCCATTAGATTATATAAAGATTTTCCGATTATATTTACTGCATAGATGCCGGGTAAATCAGCTAAAATTACAATCAATAATAAATTTTTTATTTTAATATTTGTCAATCCACATAAAACACCATGAAAAAAATGAGGAATGATAAATCTTAAACCAAATAATACGTTCACATCATTGTTTTGAAAAATTTTTTGATATTTATTAAATCTTTTCATGAAACGAATTTTTGTTAAATTTTTTTTTAGAAATCTTTTTGATATTAAATAAATTATAAGTGAATCTAAAATTACAATAAAATAAGATATAATAAAACCAAAGTTACTCAATACAAAGCCATTGAAAATGACCAGTGGTGTCATTGGTAATGGTGTCAAAAAATATAACAAACTAATTAAAGTTAAAATAAAGCTACTTAAAAAGATATCTCTTTTAATTAAAATAATATATTCAATCAATTCATCCTTACTATCGTAATCAAATAAAATAAAAAAAGGTAAAAGAAAAATAAAAAAAATTAATAAAAAACTGATGTAATTAAATTTATTCTTATATTTCATTTTTATTAAGAAAAACATTAAACCCAAAGATTTTTTTTACTTCAAAATGATCTACTCCACCTACGCATGGTGTTTTTATTGCCCAACATCCACCCATATTATTATTAGGAATATAGACATTTATATTCTCGTTTAAATTAACTAACTCATAGTTGCTTTTTGGAACATAAAAAAATGGGAAACTATCAGAATTATATATCTTTATTTCTTTATCTATCCTTTTTATATTTCTTATATTAAAAATTAGCAAAGTGGCTACTACTAACGTAGTAACCATTTTTCTTTTTGTTTTTTTATTAATGGATGAATTAGATAAAAATAAAGATGTCGGTAAAAATATTAAAGATGCCAACAAACTATAGCCTCCATATCGAAGTGTTGGATGTTTATAAAACCACTCAATAAATAAAATTAATATTACAAATAAAATTTTATATATATTTTTATTAAAACTTTCGGGAAATTTTTTTTTATTTCGATAAAAAATTATTATAAATAAAACTGATAAAAACAAAATTGATAATAAATTTTCAAGACCTTTATTAAAAAAATAAATATCAGTCCATCCTTTGATCCAGTTAAATCCTTTTATATATTCTTCTGGATTTTCGACCCTATGATGAGGACTTGCCCCACCTTTTGACCACTGTTCAAACCATATCTTCATTTTTTGAACCTCTTTTTGACTAAGTGACCAGGGAATTTTTTTTGAAAAACAGGTTTCTTTTAAAGGATAAATTACACAGCCTGTATAAGATAAATTAACTAATGAAAATAAAACAAATGTTAAAGCTGCAATAATAGTTGTTCTACTAGCGAGGCATAATCTAATTAAGTAACTTCTTTTATAAAAAATAATAATAATTAAAAATAAAAATAGTGAGTAAACTACAAAGTATGGTTTAACTGTTATCACATAACATGTTAATAAAATTAGTAACTGAATATTACTTTTAAATTCAAATTTTCTTATTTTTTTTTTTATTGTTAATAAAGATAAAGGAATTAAAATTAGAACAATTAATTGTGCAGCAATATCGGTACCATACTCTCCGATTCTATAAAATTTTATATTAATGTATGCAAAAACTAATAAATAAAAAATATATGTATGATCAAAACTTTTAAATTCTTTTTTATCCAATATAAAACCCAAACATATAAAATTAACAAAGGTCAGCGTAATTAAACCAATTGAATGAAAAAGATAAAATTTGATGTATGGCAAAAAAATTAAAGAATTTAGATAAAATACCGATGAATGATGTCTGGATCCATGACCAATATTTCCCAAACCTAATTGAATTTTATTTTCGGTTAGTCCTAAAGAATATGAGAGATGATAATAAGGAAAATCGTCATGATTTTTTAAAATAAATAATGACAAACTTAGAAGAAAAATTAAAACAATTAATAAAATATAATCTTTATTTAATTTTAATTTACAAAAAAAAAACGCAAAAGAAATCAAACCGATAGCGTGGACGATTAAATTGTGAACGTAACCATGTTTAGTAAAAAAAATTGTAGTATAAGAAAGAATTACAAGAGCTAATAAACCTAATATTCCGATATATCCCAAATTATATTTTAGTAGATTTTTACTTAAAAATTGAGCTAATAAAAAACCATAACCTAAAATCGAAGATATAATTAATATTAGATAAAAATATAATAATAAAAATTTAACCATTTAAATATTGACTAAACATTAAAACATAATCTTTAATTAATTAAAATTTAAAATAAATTTATTAGCAATCATTTCATTTCCCTTTTCATTAAAATGAAAGTCATTTTTTAAATAAAATTGTTCAATTGTTTCTTTTTTGCCAAATTTTTCTGCATAGTTAAAAAAATAAGGGAAATAGTTAATAAATTTAAAGCACTTCCCTTTACAAAAATTGAACCAAATATTGACTTGTTTTGAATTTACCACATCATGCATAATTTGTCCTGGCCAAGGGTAGACTGCTATGGAAAGTTTAATATTATTTTTTACTAAAATATGATAAAGTTTTTCCATATTTATAAGGGCAGTTTGGATTCCTTTTTCTACACCACCTTTTCCGTAACCTCCAACTTTAGAGTTATAAGTCCATGCACTTAATTCATAATTGTAATCAAGTACGGTTAGTCCAGGAGTAACAAAGTACGTCGGTCTTTCAGAAAAGATTGTTTTTATTTTATAATAAAATTTGTAATGTAATGGAAAACTATCAGCTAATTTAGTTTTTAATTTGACTAAAAATGGAGTGCTACCCAATAATAATTCTTCACAAACATAACCACCACAATTTTTCCACATAGTTTCGTTTGATATATCTGAGATATCTATAAAAACAATTAAATGTTCAAAATTTAAGTTTGTTTTTTCAAGTAAATTTTTAACTTTGTGATAATAAATTACCGGTGAATAAGATGATACTCCCAAATTAACAACATTTAAGTCAGTGGCTTTGTCAATTAAACCAACAAAGGAATTTTCGTAAGATACCTGAACGCCTTCTGTAAAGCTATCCCCTATAAAAGCTACATCATATTTTTTTAGTTCCTTGCTTTTACAATCAAACCTAAAACCGCGTGAATCTGTGCAAATTTTATAAGTTATATCTAAATATTTTGCACTATTTGAATTAAAATTTGGTTTTAAAGTATGATGATAAATTGGATGAAAAACTCTATATTCTTTTTCTGGATTTTTTTTTTCAAAAAAATACCCATAAAAATAATCTAGAGTTAATGTCATAAATACGGGTATGAAAAGAAAAAAAATTAAATATTTAAAAAAACATTTAACCATTCTGTTTATTTATAGTTAATCTTGTTAATAAAAAAAAATATAGCAGATTGTAAAGAAAAACATTAAAAAAAACAGAATACACCAATGTTGCGGTATAAAAATATCTATCAAAAATAATAAAGAAGTAAAATAAATGATATAGACAAATTATAATACCAGAGAGAAGATTGGATAAATTTTTTTTAATGTTAAACGATTTGTATAAATATAAAAAAATTAATTGATGTAAATGTCTACTGTCAGGAGTTGATGGGGGTTTTTTTTGAATTTTCTTTCTAACTATAGAAAATAAATTTTCGTAGGCCGGATACCATAGTAAAGCCATAATATAATAGGGTGAAATAAGATAATTATCATTAAAGAACTTTATCAATGTAATACCAGCAACAAAACTAATTAGATAAGATCCTCCGTCCCCCAAAAACATTTTTCCAAAGAAGTTAAATATGTATATAGCTAACAAAGAAATTAAACATATAGAT
>Ga0187833_10004481_pt1 | contig 13634 bp, 7 predicted proteins | sample ETNtaG_37_FD_167968 | JGI IMG/M metagenome (GOLD analysis project Ga0187833, IMG submission 167968) | Marine microbial and viral communities from oxygen minimum zone, Eastern Pacific Ocean - ETNP2014_SV_400_PacBio MetaG (Illumina Assembly) | ecosystem: Environmental > Aquatic > Marine > Hypoxic... | reverse complement strand
TGCGGGGTGCGTTGTAGCTCAATGACGTTCAGAATGTTCTTTCATTTCGTAACTTTTTTATGCAACCAACTCCACTTTCACCTTGCACATATGCCAGGTGTCTTCATTGGGGTCTACCTCTTTGATGGTACAGACCATGTTCAGTCCCTGCTGCAAAAGGCGGGAAATGTGGCGGTTATCACTTCGGGGAATATAACCTATCATAGTGCCTTTGTAGTGTAGCTCAACAGCATATTTGTCATGCACATTTTCAGGCTCCGGTTTCATATTAAGAATTTCCCCAGGCTCCATTTTTTTCACGATCTCTGGCCCCTTATAATAGTAAAAACCGGCTACTGAGAATTTGTTGAGCAGATAGTGCTGCTGTGGTTTAAAACCATATAGATATTTAGCAATACCTCCAAACAGTGGGAACTGAAGCAGATAAATTAAAAAAGTCTTTCTGGATATCCCTCTGTGTTCCATTGCTTCATCAACTGTTTAGATTGAAAATCAGTCATTGTGGTATCATACCCTTGTCACTTTCTGGGGTGAAGTTGGAAAAGCTAACCAATCGATTCCTCAACGGCAGCCACATATTTACAGTAATCACAATACGGCTCAGGTTCAGGCAATTCAAGGTAACCTCCCTTCTTTTTTAGGAATATGGTACGTTTACTTACTATTGCAACGCTTAATTATATTGAACATAGGACAATAGGTATTTCCATCATAATCAAAGTAAATCAGCTTTATTTTTTATATTATTAAATTGCCTGTATTTAGTTTGAAAAAAGTAAAATTTTTGCTATTTAGAAAGTATATCCTTCAGTTTGTTGGAGAACTCAGCACCATATAATAAATCAACATTTCTCGATTCTGCTATTTTTCGATGGACTACTTTACTATTTGGTTTAAATGGTGAAATTATTATTCCTTTACCTTCTATTCCGCCAAAATGACTTACAATATTTTGAAGTTTCATTAAATCACCGCTTCTAACTTTTCCAGCCTTACATTCAATAATATATAAGGATTTCCCATCCGTGAATACGATATCTAATTCCTGATACAGCTCTCCATAAATAGTCCTCAGCTTATCCTTCCAATCTAATCCCATTTGGTCTTGAGTGTTATCGATTTTATCTTTTATGGATATTTCCAACCCAATCCTCAAATCCTTAATTTGACCCGATTTAAGATAATAAGATAATATTTGGTAAATATATTCTTCAAACCAACCACCACACAGGTATCTTGCAAAATTAATCCAGTTTGAAAAATTGAACTTTTCATTTTCTATTAATATTTCGGCATTTCTATTTGAACTTAGTTTTACGGATATATCACCCCTTTTTATTTCAAACTTTTTGCCCGGATTATCATTAAAATAGCTTAATTCCTTGTATAATTTTGAAATCTTATTTCGTTTCTTCCAGATACATTTTGTAAGAGATTTTCTTTTGGGATGGTTTCTCTCAGGTAAATTATTCCATACCCCATTATTTGAAATTGTAAATTCATTTGTATTTACCTTAATAATTGTTTCGACGTTTTCTATGCTTTTTGTTTGAGTAAAAGTAAAATCATTCAAATAAATCAAGTTATTACTTTGTGTCTCAAAGTAAAATGGGGTTCCATTGACTTTATCTGAAGCTGCTAATGCGCCTGCAAACATTAATTTTGTACCACCAGTTAAATTGAAGCCAATATGGCTGACCGCTGGTAACTCTGAAATAGTTTTCAATATTTCTAATTCTATATTTTTTGGGTCAAATGGATTTACAGATAACTCTTTATACTGTGCTGATCCGATGAACTTTTTCATAATAGTGGCTGGATATTTTTTACTATTAATAAAAATATGCATTTTGCTTTTAAACTGATTGATGCCTAAAACGCTTGGCATTCTTTGTTCACCAAATAAATGAAAAACAGCATCAAAGGTCAGGTTAGGTGATTTTAAAGTTTTATGTTTTTTATCCGATGAATCTAGTAGCTCATAAGGGAGATTAATTTCATCTGGCGGTTCCTTGAAATCAGATGATGCGATAACTTTAATTTTCAAGCTTGGGTTCACTAAGGATGCAAAAGCCCAAGTGAATGCCATTAGAGGAGTACCTGGACTTAAATATACCGTTACTTGTTTTTCACCATTTCTAGCAGATACAGTGTCTATGCACTTGCTTACAGCGTTATATATACCTTTACTATCATTAAGTTTTGTTAATTCTACAGGAGATAAGGTTAAGTTTACAATTACATCATATTGATGTAATTGCTCTCTAATCCAATTTTCAAATAGTTGATGCCCACCATTTGTATTTAAATAAGATTCAATTAATTCACAACAATTTGATAAATCAGAAGGTTTAGAATCAACAGTCGGCTCGACCTTATCTTTTTTTGTGTAACCAAGAATCAAAACATCTGTGTAATTCCCTGTTTTTAATACCCTAAGTATTGGTCCATCAGATTTTTCAATACCAAAAGCTGCTTCCAAATCAGTGATGCCATACCATGTTAGTAAATAATTTTTCAATATATTTAACCTAAAATGTTATTATTCAAATATATATATAATTTTTCACGATAAGGTACAGGATGAATTTTCATGTACAGAGCAATAATTACAATTTGAACATCGATAATACATCCTTTCACCTTTCCTACCACATGGTGATGCAATCAGATCCATACCAAACATATTATCCACCCAACCTACTTTTATTTGATTTTCAGATATTTTGGCATTCAAATTTATAAACGGATAATTCCCCTTACAATTCGCACAACTATTTAATCCCCATTCCACATTACAGTTTTTGCAACTACAAATAAAAGTTTTATTGTCTAAATATCTATTAATAAAATTATTTTCAGGTTGATTTACATTACAAAGGGGACATGCTAATAAACATTTATAACAATTTCTTATTTCGTCTAATTTGATTTTGAACTCTTCTAAAATCTGTTTTCTATGTATAAAAAACTTACCCTTTCCTTGAGCTTTATGGATTTCACTACTTAGGTATCGTTCTAATTTTTGAATATCATTAATTGATGGGGGTTTAATAATAAAAATGCCATCACTTTTATTATTTTTTTCTATCCAATTATTATTATTTTTAATGATTTCTGGAATTAATGAATTATCAATATCAAATTCTGGCGGATATGATTTTATTATTGTTCCATCAATAAATTTTCTTATTGCTCGTCCTACTTTTTCAACAGAAAATAAAGTAAATGGACTAACTGGAATAATTCCATAAGGAATTTTACTTTTCCCTGATCTCAGAAATAATGAATTGATTTTTTTCAATCTGCTATTAACAGGTTTAGCTATATTCTGATCTGGAAAAAGTAAAATTGTTTTACAAGATGATTTTTCAACCTGTTGGTCTATGATACTGATATAATTATCAAAATCATCATCACTTGTTGATAGATTATTCAAATTCGAGAAAATAGGTACAAAGCGAATTTTCTTTTTTGAATCTACGAGGTGAATTTCAAAAGTCTGATCCTCAAGTCTTATTAATTTAATATTGACTTTTCTACCTATTAGTTTCAATTCCTTTTCAATTGGTAAATCTTTGTCCTCAGGAGATATTCCTAAATGATCCATTGCTTTTATTATTAGCAACCAACAAAAATGATTAAATCCGCTGTAAATTTCTTGTTTCTTTTTATACAACTCTTCACCTGTTAAAACTTGGATCTTATAAATTTTATACCACTCCCGCCACAATTTAGACACCTGCCTATAATGTTGATCATTAGTAAGTATATTTGTATCCCTTAACGATGGATCTACATTTGCGGTTTTTTGAATTTTTCTGTAAAGATAAGAATCAATCAGGCCTCCTAATTTGTAATACATCGTTTTCAAACGATCTAAAGTTGCTTTCACAATTTCTTCGGTACCAGATTCCAATGATTCACCCCATAAACTAAAAACTCTATCTATATGTTTTGCCCAGCTTTGACTGTCTAAACTATAATTTGTCTCATAAATCATCTCATGAAATTTTTTTACTTCTAGTATTCTGTTAAACAAATATGACCGCAAATGGTCTACAAGCCTTGCAGATACTTTATTCTCGTAAATGTTATAATCGTCTATGACTAATTCTGATAAAACATTATGTGGTTGAATTGTTTGAATTGTTCTTTTTTCCCAATCTTCTGTATGTGACAGCAGATATTCTGTCGCTTGTTGTGGTATCCTTATAGCCCTGCTAACATGGACTTTTTCAATATCTGTAGATAAGAAAGTGATTGGTCGATGACATACCTCAAATAGATGACCAAGTTTTGATTCAATTTTTCTTTCAAAATCTAAAATTTCAATTCTTTCGCTGAATTTTGGAACAAGCGGGGATAATTCTAGTGTCTTTTCCCAAGATTTAACTAAAAGATTATTGAATAGACGAGAAATCTCACTTACGGCATTTTCTGTTAAATTTTCGGAAATTAATTTTTTATTATACTTTAAATTTTTATCGATCTGCTGATTATGAATGAATACTCTGCTCTCATTTGTATTGTCAGGCACAAAAAATTCAAAATCGGATGAAGAAACATTATTTATAAAGGTTAAATATCCCGGTGCAGTTTGGTACTGACCAACAAAGTAAATTTTGGGAAAATCTTTTATTAGCCTTCCATTAATTCTATCCCAAATATACCCAGTCATTATCCTCTATCAACACCAAGTTTAATTAATTCTTTTTCAATTAATTCAATTGATCTTTCTGGGCGGTTTTTATCATCAATCAATTCCCAAGTGTCTTCAATTGTTGTATTTAATTTTTCAAAATGTTCAACCTGAGTATCATGCCTATTCCTTACTTTCCTTAATACTTTTGTTTGAAGAATATGATCTAATCCCTCTCCAATACTTCCACCAGATGCAATTACCACTGGTATATACTTATTCATCTGTTTTTCGAGTCTGTTTCCCCAACCGATACCAAAATATGTCTCCAAATCACTTCTAAGCGCATCATTTAAATATTCAAAAGCACTTTGTGATTCATCTTGATAATCACTTTCGGCTTTTTTAAATAAATCTTTTAAGGATTCAACATTTATTGGTCTTCTTGTCGGGAGATTTTTTACTTTAAACTGTTTTGGGCGAGTTGGCAATTCCATGACATGAGCCCTATCATATGTTTTATCTGCAAATTCCACAGTTGTTTCATCGTGATTCGCAGTACCTAGAAACCAAACATTACTTGGGACTAACAATCTGTCATGACTTTTGAATAATTTTGGAGTAGGCCTGTCCGGTGTTGAAGGGATTTCAATTAATTGCTCATGCTCATCCAGTTCAAGAGTAGAAAGCATATCAGCAAAATATTGCTCTACTCTGGATAAATTGATTTCATCCAATAATATGACATAAAATCTATTTTCAAATTTTGCTGTTTGTGCTTCATATAACGCTTTGATAAAGTCCGTTTCCCTGTATCTTTTATCAAATGAATTAAAATGCCCAAGCAGATCAAAATGATCTCGCCAACCAGCCTGTACTTTAATAATTTTTAATCCAGCCCCAACCGACCTGGCAAATGCGGTTGCTAAGCTTGTTTTACCTGTTCCGCTGATTCCTTGCAATAAATGTAATCTACTCATTGAAATACCAGCTAAAAATGATCTCACATCTCTATCAGAATAATATAATATTTTTTCTGGGTTATCAGGATTTACAGAAATTCTGCTTCTCAGATCTTTACAAAATTCTTTTAATGAAGTTATCTCAGTAAAAGAAAGACTCTCGGTATGAAAATCCTCATTATTATCAATTTCAAATAATTCAGGAAAACTTGTTTCTGAAGTATTTCTACTTAATAAATCATCCATTTCAATTTTTGCTTCTTCAGCTGCAGCTTTAAACATATCGCGTTGGGTCTTAAGACCTTCAATAATGTCTCTATTTGTTTCTTTTTCACCAACATCAACTAACTGGATTCTTACTCGTTGATTAAGTTCAGAATTTTCATGGATCAATTTATCCTTGTATAATTTCCACTCCTTTTTTTCATTGTCCAGATTTTTTAATCTCTTTATTTCTTCTTCACTAATTTGTGAATTAACCTGATCTTTTAAATCATCAATTTCTTCTAACAATCTTTGGTTTCTATCCTCTAATGAAACAATATCAACCCCTTCATACTTAGCTAATACTTCTTCGGTTTTTAGTAACTTATCTTCATATTTATTTCTTTCTTTCTTTATTTCAGAAATCCGATTCTCAAACCTGTCAATTTTATCAATTAATTCCTGTGATAACTCACAAGAACGCTCCTCTATAATTGACCTGATATGTTTTTTGGTTTCATCTATGGATTCAGATTCTAATTTTATTTTCAACCTCTCAGATTCTAATTCAATTTTTAAGATGTTCAATTTTTCCGTTTCCTTATCAAGGAAATCTATTTTACCTGAAAGTTTATTCTCAAATTCATCATTCAGTTTTATTGTCTTTTCATTATAAGATTCAAAAGATTCAATCCGTTCATTAAATTGACTTTCAATCTTTGATGTATAATCTTCGTGTAATTTCTGTATTTTTTCTTCGAGTAAATTTTTCTCCTTTTCTAAAGCCGAAAGAGCTTCTCTATTTTCTTTAATAAATCCTGTTTTCGCATTGATCTCCTTTTCCGTAATTTTTCTTTCTATATTAATTATATCCTTATCCTTTTTTGATAAATCATGTTCTCTTTCATTGAGGGAATTTTCAAATTTCTTTAGTTTTTTACTTTCATCATTTAATGAAATTTTTTCTACTTCTATTTCCAAAATTAAATTTTCATATTTTTCCTTAAGACGGTTATAAGTCCTTGCTGTAGACTCTAAATTTCTCCATATATTAATTAATACTTTGTTATCAATTATTGGTGGTGCGTCAGAAGTTATAACCTTCGCAACAGAAATATTTTCTTCTTTTCCAAGGTCTTTTACCTTGCTTACTTCTTTCGGTGTCTTTGAAACAATATCTGCTACTTTTCCAGATGGTTTGGTAATAGTAGATGTAGTTTTATTTACAGATTGGTGGATTGATTTTTTATTTTTGTTCTTTTTTTTATTTTTACCTCTTGCCATTCTTTTCTCCTTCAATTTTCTCTAATTGTCTAAGTAATTTTTCAATAATGTAAAATGTGCTTTTTACCTGTTTGTTAACTTCATATTCCTCTTTCCCATCTTTTGCAAAATGTGATTGAGGATCTCTATTTAATTTTACAAAACCAATTTTATCAAACAAATCCGGGGCGAATTTTCCAACCATCTTTAATGGATGGTTAGGTAAATGTCTTGCTGAAAGTAAATTTAATAAAACAAGAGGGCCCAAAGTTGTTGTATTGTATTTTATTATCCCTATTATTTTATTTTTGTCAGTTACTAATCCATTTGGCAATGGTGTTTTATACCCAAAAGAATCGCCAATATTATTAAATATTGATCTATTATGTTCCTTATCAATTGTAATTGTTTTATCAACATCATCAATAGAAATTGGGTAGCAATCTAATAGATATGAAAATATTGCCTCAATAGGTTCCGCTGCATCTCTTATTATATCTTTCATCAATCTTTTTGAAGGTCTTTTTCTTACCTTATATTCATTATACCTAGATTGAAGTGATAACAATGATTCAAATAATCCCGGACAGTCATACATTTCTTTGGGGAACATTTTATCTAATCTCATTACTGCTTTTTCTTCAATATTTTTCATAAACTGTTCATAATTATCAATTCCAGACAAAATTTCTTCTCCAATAAATCTATTAATTTTATCCTGCAAGCTAGGAATTTTGGGCAGTATTTTTTCAATCTGCATTCTCATATCCCAACTTTCCCCCAATCCAAAAGGATCTGTAGCAAACCATGTATTAGATTGACTATTTTTCTGATTTAAATGGATGGCTGAAACTAAATAGAGTGGAACAGGCTCTTCTTCTATTACAGATATCTTATTAACAACAGGAACATCATCTAAGGAATCACTAATAGATTCAATATTATTATGCTTTAATCCATATCTTTTATTTTTAAGCAATCTCTTATATTTCTGAACTGCAAAGAGTATTTCTCTAGAATTCGGTGTAGATGGAACGCATTCTTCTGGAGGGGACACCCTGAGTGCTGGAATCATTTTAGGACTCCCTGTTGTACCAAGTTTAAGAATTAGTATATCCGGATTATTATTATCTTGAATTTCGATTGAATAATTGAATGGGTCTTCTTGAAATCGATGCCAAAGTGAGCCAGACCAAGGATCTTGAAAAACATAGCCAACTGTTTGTTCAGCATCTTCCAATGCATCCTCCTTGTAAAAATCTCTTGCACGTTCAGTTAATGTACCATCATTCTCAATTAATCCTTTCATTGTCAACTCGTTAAAAACATGAGCAACAAGATCGCTACCTAAATTTAATCTATCATCCATTTTTTTGATTCGAGTTTCTCCAACCCTACACATCCCTAAAACAACTTTTTGCAATACGTTTATGTTATGATTAACAATCTTAGGTGCAACTACTCTATATGCCCAAACAGGCCATAATAACAATTCCCGTTTCCCATCAATCCAGGATGATTTATACTCAATTACATCGTTGACTTGTCTAAAAGTATTTACCATTTTTAACAAATCTCGACTAAATTAGCCAGTGCAGGAACAGCTTTTTGAGCAAAATCATTTTTAAACATTTTTTTATCACCATATACAATTAATAATCTTTGTTGACGACTCATGGCAACACAGGAACGATTTTCCAACATTAAAAATCCGTATTTACTTTTCCATGTTTCTTCAGATTCAGTTATTTCTATACTGTTACTTCTCACCACAGACAACATTACACAATCAAATTCAAGACCTTGAAAAGCATCAACTGTACCAATCCTCAATTTTTCAGTAAACTCACCATCCTTTTCTGTTTGCTTAAGTGATTTTATTACTTGATACTCACCATCGTTTAATTCAGCCAAACCTTCATCTTTTAATGCCTCCCATATAAGTTCAACCTGTTTTTTATAGAATGCAATTACTGCAAAAGTCATACTTTCATTGTGGTGTACTATTCGTTTTAATTCTCTTGCTATTGCTCTTGCTTCACATTTACGGGATTTACTCTGGGTTTTCGATTCCCTACCCTGTGAGATTGGTATATTTTTCCAGCTAAAAACTTTTCCTTCGTAACCAGGAAAATCATGAAAAAAATCATTTTCGTCTCTCCCTAGTTCAATAATTGGATCTCCATGGGATTCATAAAAATTTCTACTTACGAATTCTCCGAGATCAGGATGCATTCTGAATTGTTTATCTAAAGTAACTGTTCGTTTTATCCCATCCTTTTCTTCTCTATCTTTTAATTCATTAAATAATCGTTCAAACATACTTTTACTTAATGCATCTTCAAATTCATCTTTGATAGTGATACTTTCTTTTACTTCTTTCTCAATATCAGGCTCAAGCATATGTGGCAATTGTCTATGGTCTCCAACAAGAATAATTCTTCTTGATGCTGCTGATAATGGAATAAATAGGTCTAATGGGTTAGCTCTTGCTGCTTCATCTACAATGACTGTGTTAAATTCGTAGTCTCTAGTAATCTCACCAGTTTTTGCAATTGCCATTTTATTACTTTTTGACTGCTGAACTGTTGAAGCTAAAACTACGGTGTAATCTCTAATAGTATTTCTTACACCATTTGGGTCATTGTCTAAATCATTGAGATAATCATATATTACTTTTTCGGGACCCCCTAAATAACTGTTAAGTTTTTTATTTAATTCATTTATAACGTCTTTCAATATCTCGCTTGTAAAACTATCCACAGGTGGTGATGAATCTGGTTGTTCATTGGACAATATTCTATCAATTAAAGAATCCTTTGTTTTTTTTAAATCTTTTAGAAAATTTAACGGTTCATTCATGTTCCAATTAAAGGCTGTATCTAATATCTGTTTTTCTACTGATTTTAGCAACCCAATAGCTTCTACTCGTGTTTTTGCTTTATAAGCCATTGCAGGTCCATCATCAGAAAATGCTGGTTTTGTAGTTCTAATTGATCTTACAGCTTTCAATGCTAATTCATTGTCAATATCATTAATCCCAGATTTTATAGATCTACCTAATTGCTCCTTTCTTGTCCTTATTTTATCGATCAAATCTGCTGGTAGATATTCCTGAGCTAAATCAACGATGTTTTTAAGCATAGTTGATGTTTGTTTTTTTTGCATCGGAGCTTTATAATAAGCAGAAGTCAACTGTGTAACTTTCTTTTTGACAACATCTACAGGAATTTGCCCAGTGTTTTTTAAATAATTCTTTATAGTTCGAATTTGTTTTAATCGCCAGTTTTCTACGGGGTCAATTGATGTTAAATCATGTTCTCCTCTTTTTTTCCCAATTTTTACAGCTGGAAGACCTAAAACATCAGACCCAGATGCAACATTTTCTACCGCATCATGTTGCTCACTACATACGAGTATTTGACCAGAAGGAGCCTCGTTTTTATCTGATATTTCCTGTAACCTTTTTACAATTGCAGAAATTACTTTTGTTTTACCTGTACCAGGAGGCCCCTGAATTAATGCTATATCAGGTGTATTAATTGCCACATCAATAGCTTTTGCTTGTTTATCTGTTTGATTATAATTAAAAACCTTTTTTACAACAGGGGTTAGGTAGGGATGGGTACCATAACGGGCAGTAATTACTTCTCTGTTTTCAAGAATCATCCCAAGTTGAGGCATAGGACAGCTATGACTTTCTATAGATTGTGCAGCTTCATTTCTCCTTTCATATTTAACCTTATCCCCTTTGATTGATAAATACAGATACCCTTGAACAGGCGGTTCAAGGTCATCATCATCCTCATCAATTTGAATCCCTATTTCATTCATTACTGGATCGAATAAAGAAACTCTACCAGAAATGTTTTTACTTGAGAATTTATTTTGCTTATCAGATTCTAATGATTCACTGTCCCCAATAGAAAAATTCTTTATATCACTTGGGACTGAATGAGATGCTTCAAGCTTAATATTGTCAAATCTTAAGGCATTAATTTTTTTAAAATCAATGTTCTTATCAATTGAGAATATCCAGTTATATCCCTCCCTTCTTTTATTTTCGTAATGGAACCAACCAATTTCATAAGCATTTTTTATATTTCTTTTATATTCAAGCTCATTATATTCTTTCCAAATTGCCAACCAACTTTCATTTTTCTGTATTAATTCATCTATTTGCAGCTTGTATTCTGCTGCGTGTTTTCCAATAATTGTAGCATCAACAAATTCAATTGGAGCATGTAGTAATATTATCTCTAATCTTCCACCTTCTTTTTGTTTTTTACCTTTGGTTATTTGTTTTATTAAATAATGATCATCTTCATCCCTAACTACTACTGCCCAAGCCTTTTTTCCAATCATCGTAAATGATTGTGTTTTGCTATAAATTGAATCTTTTGTTACTGATATTTGTAATCGGGGGTTTGTGTTTTTACTGAAGCTTTGAATAATAAATTCACCTTTAATTTTTTCAATGACTGTCTTTTTCGTATCTTTTATAGGCAAAAACTTTGATTTATAATATTCAATGATCTTTTCATCTACACCAATGTTGATATCGTCTGGAACCGTCCATTGATTAGGGAATTCATGAATTTGGATGATCAAATTTTGTACTTTTCCCTTAATTACCTGTTTACCAGCTAACCATAAAATTTTGGGGAATCCTCTTTTTACTATTTTATTTAGTTTTGCTTGTTCCTTTGATGTGGTTGCTTCAATGGAAAAAAGATCATCTCCAATCGATAGAATAACCTCATCAGAATGCTCATCATAAGCCATTAATAATTCCGTGGTATTTTGGATAGAGCCTGTAAATGGTTCATCTTCTATCCTTTCAACCTGGATAGTATTAATTGAACCAGATTTTAAATCGCTTACTCTCATTACACTTTCTTTGGATTTTGAAAATACGCAAATCTATGAGATCGAATTTTGGGACCAAAATGAAGAATAGCATAAGGGTTAATTTGAATCCATTTATTTCTTACTGTATTATAGTTCTCCCCCCCATTATCTGAGATCCATACTTTATGACCTTCGGTTGCTTTAATCTTTAATGATTTATTTGTTTTTTCAAAAAGAACTTCTACGACTGAATCATGCATATCTTTACTTCTATCAATGATTGTATTTCGTTTTGTGATTAAAACCGGGTTATTATTTTGCATTGTTATTGTTCCACTAGGTTTTCCACCATTAGGAGTGAAATTTATTTTTTTTAAAGGAGAATCCGGTTCCCATCTACCAATTTTACACAAAATGTGGTCTGGGCTAAACTGCCTGTCATTCTCATCACTGCACCAAGGGCACTCTTTTTTATTGCGATAAAAAGACCCATTGCAGGAAGAACATGTTAGGGTATTGTCCAGTGCACTATATAAATTATCAACCCATTTTGACATTCCCGGTCTCTTTCCAGGATTCAGAAGTCCTTCTTCAAATGTATTCCTACATAAATTCAATAATCCTGGGGAAAGAACATTTTCTCTTTCTAACCCCCTTTTTGTTGTATTAGTTTTAATTGAAGAATGCTCTACCCAAGGGTAACCACCTTTAAAAGCTTTATCTTCTAGCTCTGGTTCACCATCTAAAATATCATCCCCTAATAAAGGATGGATATAGGTTAAGGTTTCAAAAACAATGACAGCAAACGCATAAATATCTGTTAAGGTATTGGCTGGATTTTTACCCATCACTATTTCAGGTGCACCATATCTTGGTGTATATACAGAAGACAAATCTCTTGAAGTTTTATACTGTATATTGTCCGAATCAATTAATCTTATTTCTGAGAATTTAGGATCTTCAGAAATAAAAATATTATTAGGTGAGGGATCACCATATATTAATGATCTACTATGCATTTTTAATAATGTATCTGCAACTTTTGCTAATATTTCAAGTCTTCTTTTTAACCCCCTAGTTTCAATATAAAATAAAAGTGGATTTATTTTTTTCCCGGGAAAGATTAATTTGGATAAGGGTTGCATTCCCGTATATAATTCCATTAAATACCCGACACGCGGCTTTGAAAGCATTTGTAAAGGTTTTGCAATAGGGAGGTCTTCTATTGGCAACCGTCTAACTTCCTGCAACTTAGTTCTAAGCTGATCTCTAAATATAGGAGATTTTCCTCTAATAAGTTTTATCGCCTGCTTACCACCTTTTGCTTCGAAGACCACACCTTGCCCACCTTCACCTAGTAATTTTTCAATCTCATAAATTTTGCCATTTTCATCTTTAACGGCTTTTAGTTCATCTATATTCATTGCCCTTTTTCCATTTCATACGGTTCAGCCCATAATAAAGTAATCGTTTTGTCATCCAAATGATGTGGAGTTGCCCAATTTCTTAATTCGTAACATAATGTTTCCCACCTTTTTCTTGGACTCATTCCCTTATATTCACTTACAATATCATAGGTCATATCCCCCAGCCTACTTTTTTCAACATCTTCAGAAACACCATCGGTGGCTAAAAGCACAGCACTACCCGGTTCAAATGTTTTTAAAGAAGAATACCTCCAATTCTCAATACTTTTTGCAATTCCCAAACCA
>Ga0187833_10004480_pt1 | contig 13635 bp, 15 predicted proteins | sample ETNtaG_37_FD_167968 | JGI IMG/M metagenome (GOLD analysis project Ga0187833, IMG submission 167968) | Marine microbial and viral communities from oxygen minimum zone, Eastern Pacific Ocean - ETNP2014_SV_400_PacBio MetaG (Illumina Assembly) | ecosystem: Environmental > Aquatic > Marine > Hypoxic... | reverse complement strand
TAACAAACGAGAAATTATAAACGTTTGAAATAGAGATATACTTTCCATTATTTAAGTGAATATCTGCTAAGCTTAATCCCCCATCTTTAACAGGCCTTATCCACTTAAGTGTTTTGTCAACACCCGCAATACAGATGCCACCTTTCTTCTTCGTTACTGCAAGTATTGCTATTTCCATACACCTAATTAGTGTTTAATTCTATATAAACCTTACGCGGCTCTATGTCCAGTGGGTTGTGGTATAAGCACAAGCAATCTCTACCTAAAACACCATCTTCAAGGGGGTGGGGAACATCACCCCACACATCGAGAGCCACAACCGTCTATTCCCCCTATTTATTTTCAGTTTTCATTGATATTTTTTCCGTAATGGCAGTTTTCCCGTATTGATTTCCCGTTCGTAATGCCCGTTTTCCCCGTTTAAAAACAGTAACCTTTATATAGAACCAGTTACTCACTTTTTCTACAAATTAACCAATTGGAGGGTGAATTATAATGTCAAACAACGTACAACCAATATTTATTCTGCCAGAAGGCACACAAAGAAGTACAGGTAAGAATGCACAAAGAACTAACATTACAGCAGCTAAATTAGTTGCAGAAACAGTAAGAACAACTTTAGGCCCAAAAGGAATGGACAAGATGATAGTAGGCAGCATTGGAGACGTAACAGTTACAAATGACGGAGTTACAATTCTAGAAGAAATGCAAATTGAACATCCATCAGCAAAGATGATTGTTGAAGTAGCAAAAACACAAGAAGACGAAGTAGGAGACGGAACTACAACAGCAGTTGTTATAGCAGGTGAATTACTAAAAAGCGCAGAAGATCTATTAGAAAAAGAAGTTCATCCAACTGTAATAGCTAAAGGATACAGATTAGCAGAACAAAAAGCTCAAGCTATACTAAAAGAAATAGCAGAAGACATCAATGAAAACGACACAAATTTACTAAAAAACGTAGCTGTAACAGCCATGACTGGAAAAGGAGCAGAATCAGCAAAAGAAAAACTATCTGAAATAACAGTAAAGTCAGTCAAAGCAATATTAGAAAAAGATAATGAAAAAGTAAACGTAGACCTGGACAACATCCAGATAGAAAAGAAAGTAGGAGCATCAGTAGATGACTCTGAACTAATTCAAGGAATAGTTCTAGACAAAGAAAGAGTCCATTCAGGAATGCCAAGAATAGTAAAATCAGCAAAAATCGCATTAATAGACTCAGCAGTAGAAATAAAAAACACAGAAACAGACGCTAAAATACAAATTTCTGACCCAGAAAAGATGCAGGCATTCATAGAGATGGAAGAAAAGATGCTAAAAGAAAAAGTAGAAAAGATAGTAGCATCAGAAGCAAACGTAGTTATCTGCCAAAAAGGCATTGATGACATTGCACAGCACTTCTTAGCAAAAAACAACATTTACGCAATAAGAAGGGCAAAACAGTCAGACATGAAAGCTTTATCAAAAGCAACAGGAGCAAAGATAGTAACAAACCTAGACGATCTAGGCACAGATGACTTAGGAAGAGCAGGAATCGTTGAAGAAGTTAAAATAGGAGACGAAGAGATGACCTATGTCAAAGAATGCAAAAACCCAAAAGCAGTAACAATCTTAATAAGAGGCGGAACAGAACACGTTGTTGATGAAGTAAAAAGAGCAATGGAAGATGCCTTAGGAGATGTTGCTTCAGCTCTAAAAGTAGGAAAGATAGTAGCAGGAGCAGGAGCTCCTGAAATAGAGCTAGCCAAAGGATTAAGAAAATACGCTGATTCCTTATCAGGCAGAGAACAGCTAGCTGTACAAGCATTTGCAGAATCAATGGAAATAATCCCAAGAACATTAGCAGAAAACGCAGGATTAGACCCAATAGACATCTTAACAGAAATGAAATCAGCCCATGACAAGAAGCAGAAATGGGCTGGCGTTGATGTTTTCAGTGGAAAGATCGTAGATTCATGGAAAAAAGGCGTCATAGAGCCCTTAAAGATCAAGACACAAGCCATAAGCTCAGCTTCAGAAGTAGCTGTAATGGTCTTAAGGATTGATGATGTCATCGCAGGAACAGGCTCTGGAAAAGGACCTGAAATGCCGCCAGGAATGCCTCCGGGAATGGAAGGTATGGGCGGAATGCCTGGGATGTAGTTTTTTTCTTTTTTAGGTTCAATCACACCTAAAAACCAACCTAAAATCACAACATTTATATAGTTAGCTTCCAAAATTCAATACTATAATATATCTTTATAAAATATGAGGTGGAATTAAATGGCAGAAGAACTAAGTTTCTATGATGTAAAGGGTAAGAAGAAGTTTAAAGCAACTGAATACAAGATAGTTGTCAAGAAAGGAAGAAGATTTGCTGTTGCTAAGGCTCCTACAGGAATCGATGCTTACAGAATCTTAGGTAAGGCTTAATTCTTTTATTTTTCTTTCTTTTTAAATAGATAAGTATATAAAGGTGCACGAATCCCTCTAGTCTATGGGACAGCAAGAAATATACGATTTCCTTAAGAAGAACAAGAAGAAATGGTTTACAGCAAGAGATATAAGTAAAAAACTAAAGGTTTCTATCGGATCTGTAACCAACTGTCTAAAGAAATTAAGGAAAAGCAGCTCAATCCAGTACAGATCATCTGGCAGAAGGAACCAATTTGAGTATAAATTCAAATAATTCTAGCTAATAATTGAACCTTCTTTCATAATCATTATGGTCAAACCATTCAAGAACAAGACTAACAACAACTACTTCTTCACCTAAGACAGAATAAATCAGCCTCCATCCCTTGGGCAAGTCATATTTCCATAGGTTTTGGACCTTATATTTCTGCTCATATTCATTCGGAATAAGTTTTTTAGGTATTCTGATCCCGCAAAACGCATTTTTCTCAATATTGTCCAGAGCCTGATTTATGATTTTGAATAGTTCCCTCTCAGAATCATCGCCTTCTTCTAGCTTATAGAATGCTTCCTTTATCTTAGGTCAGCAAACCTAACAGTTGATGGCAGTTTCACTTTCTTCTTCCCAAATCCTTCCTTTTATAATATTCTCTTGCTTCTTTAGGATAATAAATCCAGCCTATTTTTCCTTCAGAATCTATTGAAATCTTGTGCGAATACAAAAGATAATCAATTATAACACAAAATGTCTGATACATCATTTTCTTAGGCAGGGACTCCCAAAGCCTTCTTTTTTTGAGTTCTCCATCATGCTTTTTTATAAAATCCTCTACCATAAGCATGGTGTCTAGTCTTGGGTATCTTAAAATGTTCTCCCTGTCTATCTGCATTGTCTCTGTCATGTTATATCATCTGATATAACAAGAAATATATAAAGGTTTTGGTTTTAAACTATCAATACGTTTAATTTTCTTATCATTAACTAAATTTTCTTCGTTTTTGACCATTGTACCTTTTCGTTTTCAATAATTATTTTTCTTTTTTATTTACTGATTCTTTTCGTATTGATCGTTTTCTTATTTTTCAACGTCAATTAAGATAAAATTTAAATATCTCAATACTAATTAACCCATAATCTGTGGGGAAAATGTACAACAAATGCGAATCCTGCGGAAAGCAGATAAGCTCATCCGGAGATTGCAGGCTAAGCAGTAATGATGGAGTTGTAATCCACACCTATTGCAGCGATTGTTATACAAGAAAAAAGCAAGTAACAGATTAGTATTCTTTCAAAAACTTAATCAGCTCCTTGGCCTTTTCAAAATTAAGAAACTCCTTTTTAGTCATAGACGGAGTATTTTTAGGCTTTTTCTTCTTAAATATAACTAAACTATCAGCATCAATCAATTTAGATAAAGGCTTGATCTGCGGATTAGGCTTATCTCCAACATCTGTTAAGATCAATTCCTCCCCCTTCTTGGCAATAACATTAAATGGAGTTTTCTTTGTTTCAGCAGCTTCAAAACCTAATGAAGTGTATTTCTTGGCAACATCTGACTTTGAGTCATGCTCCATTTCCTGCTTAGCAGAAAACACCTCAACCTTATCAAAAACACTATGCCCCATCAAATCATACAGCTTAAAAGCCTTATTAATAGTGATTTTAGCTCCTGACTCATACTTCTGTATCATCTTCTTAGAAACACCTAATCTCTTTGACAGCGAACCTAATGAGATCTCCCCACCCTCAATCCGTTCTTTAAGCTTATCCCCCCTGATAGTTGCTGTCAACCCAGCATGATCCCTTCTTACAAAAGGCATCTTGTTCTCAACACAGTTCTTAAAAGTGCTCAGATTCAGAGTATAGATATCAAACCGAGAATACACAACATTATTCTGAAGCTTATCCCCAGCTTTTTCAGCTATTATCACAGGGCTTGCATTTATATAAGCACTAAGCCGTTTCATCTCTTTTGTAAAAGCCTCGCTTATTGAGTTGGCATCCTCCAATATCTTAATAAGCAATATCCTATCCTCTTTCCTTGCCAGAACATCAAAACAAGTCCTTGTCAAAGATTTCACAGTATACCCTTTACTAAGTAAATAAACACAGATCTTCTCTAAAATACTCTGTTTCATATAATTTCAAGAAGCAGTATTTTTAATAAAGGTTTTGTTTTTTAGAATTATCTGTGCTGATGCCTATACTGTCTTTGTTGGCATCTTGAGTCATGCCTCTCACCAGGATTATAATGACAACAATCACTATGTTGGTTATGATAGTTTAGCCCTTCAAAATGACCAGAAGAATGATTTCTTATCGTTCGATGCTCTACACCTGAATCTGCAACTACTGGCTCTTCTACATGTGGTGGCACAGGGTCAGTTGGCTGCACTGGTTGACCTGAATGTACAGATGCACAACTTACCATAGTAGGCACCAATAAACTCACAGCAATATCAAGACTCCTATGCTTCATAATCAACACCTAATAAAACAGAATATAAAAACTTTGTCCTAAGATAAATCAGTATCCATGTACTCTTCATATAATCTTCCCAATTTTTTCTTTAATCTAATCCTTCCTCTATTGATCCTTGACTTTACTGTTCCAAGAGGAGCGTCAGTAATTTCAGCAATCTCATCATAGGCTAAGCCATCAATGTCTCTCAGCTCAACAGCCTCTCTAAATATATCTGGGAGGCCTGATAAGCATTCCTCAACAACAGTTCCAATATGCCTTGTATCAACACCTGCATCAGGGCCTGGTTCTTTACTTTCAGGCTCATAAAATGCCTCATTTTCCTCTTGCCAATGGTGCCCAATAGGAACACAATTCCATCTTTTTCTTCTCCTCAGCTCTGTTTTTGCCAGATTGCCTGCAATAGTATATGCCCATGTAGAAAACTTCTTTATTTTACCTGGCTCACCCTTAAATTTAATCATCCTTAAGAAAGCTTCCTGAACAATGTCATATGTTGTATCATCATCTCTTACAAACCCAAACACAAAGTTATGTAATCTACCCTGATATCTACCCATTATTTCATCAAAAGTCCGGTCATCACCCTCCCTTGCACCCTTGTATAGTGCTACATCATCAATGGTTTTATAAGGGCCATTACTTTGTGCCATATGGGAAAAAGAAACTTAGAACACTATATAAATATTGATTTTTTGAAAACTATCAATAACATTGATACAAACCTTTAAATACCCCTTATTAATTCTTTTTCCTATGATTGTAGTTATAGGGGGAAAAGCCGGTGCTGGCAAGAGCACTATTGCTAAGCAGTTGGCAAATAAGCTTGACCTAAAGCATTACTCAATGGGAGATTTGCAGAGGCAGATTGCCGAAAAGAGAGGAATCACATTACTAGAACTAGGAGAGTTAGAAGAAAAAGACCCAAAAATAGACAAAGAACTAGACCAAAAACAAACGCAACTGGGAGAAAACCAAGATAATTTCATAATTGACGGAAGACTAAGCGTCTTTTTCATACCAAACGCTGATTTCAAGATATTTTTAGAAGCAGATGACAGCACAAGAGCACAAAGAATACTCAACGACAAGAGAAGTGAAGAAAAAGCAACAAACATACAGGAAATAATAAATAACATAAGAAAAAGAGAAGAAAGCGAAGGCACAAGATTCAAAAAATACTACAATATGGACTGCTATGACAAAAGCAAGTATGATGGAGTCATAGACACTACAAGATTAACAGTTGAAGATATAGTCGACCAAATCTACAAACTGATAAAAAAAGCATTGGAGAAAAAAGCAAAAAATGACTAAAGTTAAGAACAAAGATTTCATTGAAGTGGAATACACTGGAAAGACAGTGGAAGACAATTTAACATTTGACACAACAGATAAAGAAATAGCAAAGAAGAATGAAATCTACGCAGAAAACAGGACATATGGCCCTGTAATAATCTGCGTTGGTGAAGGCAATATCCTAAAAGGCTTAGATAAGGAATTAGAAGGAAAAGAGACAGAAAAAGATTACACAATCAACCTAACTGCAGAACAGGGCTTTGGAAAGAAAAGTGCACAGCTTATCCAGCTTGTATCAACATCAAAATTCTTACAACAAAACGTCCAGCCAATGCCAGGGCTGCAAATAAACATGGATGGAGCAATTGGAGTGATAAAGACAGTCTCAGGCGGAAGGACATTAGTTGATTTCAACCATCCTTTAGCAAGCAAAAACATAACTTACAAGATAGAAATAAAGAGAATAGTGGCAGACGACAAGGAAAAGCTAAAAAGTTATTTTAAGGTCCAGCTAAACACAGACGTAGATACAACATTAATGGAAGGCAGCGCTAAAATAAAGCTAAAGCAGGACATACCAAAAGAGGCAAAAGAGAGCCTAACCAAAAAAGTAAAAGAGCTGATACCTTCTATTAAGAATGTAGAGTTTATTATTGAAAAAGAGCAAAAAAAATAAGAAATTTTAAATATAAGTGGCACTATTATACAAATATAGGTGGGAACGTGGAAACATTCATAAAAGACGCTTCAGAAGCTGATGTACAAAGGCAGCAGCAGCCTCAACAGATAAGTAGAAGCGACATTGATGCTGAACTAGAAGAGATGCTGTCAAAGCAAAAAGCAACCATAAAAGTCATTGGGTGTGGCGGCGGTGGAAATAACACGATAAACCGGATCTCAGAAGTAGGCATAGCTGGCGCTGAGACAATGGCTGTCAATACAGATGCCCAGGATTTATTATACACAACTGCTGAAAAAAAGATTCTTATTGGAAAAGAGATAACAAAAGGCATGGGAGCAGGCTCTGACCCGAAAGTAGGGGAAGAGTCAGCAAGAGAAAGCGAGCAGGAACTAAAGATGTCTTTGCAAAACAGCGACATGGTCTTTATCACATGCGGCCTAGGCGGTGGAACAGGAACTGGATCTGCTCCGATAATAGCAGAAATCGCTAAGAAAGTAGGCGCTCTGACTGTTGGAATCGTAACCTTACCATTTGCAATGGAAGGCAACAGAAGATACGAAAACGCATTGATGGGCCTGGAGCGCATGGAGCAGATTGTAGACACATTGATTGTCATACCTAACGACAAATTATTAGACCTTGCACCTGATCTGCCATTACACACAGCGTTTAAGGTTGCTGACGAGATACTTACAAACGCAGTTAAAGGCATTGCAGAATTAGTGACAAAAGCAGGCTTAGTAAACCTGGACTTTGCCGATATAAGAACAATAATGAAAGGCGGCGGAGTTGCTTTAATCGGAGTTGGAGAATCAGATTCAGAAAACCGAGCTGTAGAAGCTGTTGAAAAAGCCATCAGCAACCCTTTGTTAGACGTTGATGTAACAGGCGCTAACGGAGCCTTAGTCAACGTAGCAGGCGGAGAAGACATGACATTGGATGAGGCAAGAAGGGTTGTTGAAACTGTCTCAGAAAGATTAAACGAAGACGCAAAAATCATATGGGGAGCCCAGATTTACAAAGACCTTGACAAGACAATAAGGACAATGCTTATAGTGACAGGCGTAAAGTCATCACAAATATTCGGACCTACAAAAAAGATATCAGACAAGAAGAAAATAGAGATTGAAAACGAGCTGGGCATTGAATTCATAAAATGAGCAGAATAGGTTCTTGGGTTGTTAAACTTAAAGAATTTTACAGGGAATGTGTAAGGGTTTTAAAGGTCACAAAAAAACCAGATAAGCTGGAGTTTAAGACAATTGTTAAGGCGTCAGGCTTAGGCATGGTGATACTTGGCTTAACCGGATTTATAATCCATATGGCAAAGGTTTTATTATTTCCATAAAAAATGGCAGAAGAACAACAATCAAGCATCTATGCGTTAAGAACAACCGCAAACAGGGAAGACCAGGTTATGGACTTTGTTAGCAGCAACGCTAAAAAAAAGAAATTAGAGGTCTATACAGTTGTAAGAGCCCATGGCATGCGCGGCTATATATTTCTTGAAGCAGCCACAAAAACAGATGCAGAGCAGGCAGCATTTAATGTTCCTTACGCAAGAGGAATCCTGCCAAAGACCATTGAATACAAAGAGATTGAGCACATCTTAGAGCAGGTCAAGGTAGAAAGAAACATACAGAAGAACGACATTTGCGAAGTAATCTCAGGCCCTTTCAAAAGAGAGAAAGCAAAGATTACAAGGATAGACAAGGCAAAAGAAGAAGTCGTTGTTGAGCTTTTAGAAGCAGCAGTCCCTATCCCTGTAACTGTAAAGATGGACGCAGTAAAGGTCATAAGGCGAGAGACAGATGATGAAGATGAAGAATAGGTTTTCTATCAATAATTTTTATTAACCATTACGATTTTTTTTAAATCAATACTTTTTTAGTTTTTAGCCATTATTCCTTAATCTTTAATAATTATTTTTTATTTCGTTAATGGTATGTCAAGAACCACCCATCATAGATGGGTGGAATGTAGCAGTGTGTTGCTACATCCAGTGGTTCTTGAGCATGCTCAGAAATTTTTCATGACCTCAAGCAAGATTGGCTTTAGACCACCAGTCAGAGACTGGATGGAAAATTTCTGACATTTTATGTATTGGTTTTTTATTTATTGATTAGTTTTTTACTGATAGTTAGTTTTCTAGTACTGATAGAATAAGTATTGTTAACTTTCTTGCTCTCTCTTACAAACACCACAAAGCAAAGAATCCTTGACCGCAAACATCTTCTCAGCATACTCACCGCAGGCCTGGCAGATGCCTTCTGAAGGAATATTCCTTTGTATGGGCTTTCTTGACTCTTCTCGTAACTCAAACTTCTCAACAAGCAGATCAAATAATTGTGGCTCAATCTTAAGTATGTCTTTCAGTGTCAACAGCCCAACCATCCTCTCCTTCTCCATAACAGGCAGCTGACGTATATTCAGCTTCTTCATAAGAACAAGAGCATCATAGATGTCCTTTTCTGTTGTTATTGTAGTCATCTCTTCAATCATAATATTAGATGCAGGGGTTTCTTTAGAATCTAATCCAACAGCAATGGCCTTTCTCACAATGTCCTGCTCAGTAACCACGCCTGTCAGCACACCTTTCTCCTTGACAAGTAAAGAGCCAACATGGTTGTTGGCCATTATCTTAGAACACTCTTCCAGATTAGTTGTAGAATCTACATAAATAGGCTTTTCAGTCATTGCATCTGCAATCCGAATACCTGTCTTCATCTTAGTAGTTGATCAAAACCTCTACATCCTTGCCAAACAATTTCTTTAAGTCCTCAAAAATAGGCTCTTTAATGAATACCTTTGGAGGAATCTCTATCTTTGACAATGCCTTTTCCAGCTCTATTAATGAGCTTTTTTGAGTGGTTCCCAGGCTTCCATCAGGCTTGATCTTAGCCTTGCTTATCTCTTTCTCCTGATGGTCAATATCATGGATGATAAAAGCTTCTTCCCCTAATAAGACGACCTCTCCATACCTCTTGCCATGCTTGACACGTATCTTTGTTCTTTCAAGCTCTCTGCCGCGTTTTCTCTGTATGTACTCAACTAAAAACTTGATAAAAACACCAGAATCTTTTTTTACCTTCTCTACTTCCTGCTTTGTAAGCTTTTTATCATCATAATCCTTCTTTGCTTTTATAATATCATTCAGCACCCTTAAGAACTTTGCAGGTACCTTCCCTTGTGAGATAAGCTCATCCTCAAATATCTTCACAACCTCTATGTCAGACACCTTCTCAATGCCTTCCAGCCTTAAAACATCCCTTATGATTGTAACAACAGTGTCATAAACATTAACCATGTCTTTTTCTTCCCTTATCTTCTCTATTTGGGTAAATAGCCTGTTTATCCTTTTCAGGTATTTCTCAGCATCCTTTAGCAGTTCATCAACCTCTTTTCCCAGGAGCTCTTTTTTTGTCCCGTGCTCTATCTCCTTCCTTAGGTTTACATTCTTTTCCAATATCTGGACATATTTATCTTCCAATAGCTTTTCTTTCTTGACAAATATCTCCCTCATCAGTTCAGCTGTCTCTTTTGGTGCAGGAGGAGGAACTCCGTGCATCATCAAAGCTGCCTGTGATGGTGTAAGTATTGCATAATAGATGTCTTCCATGCCCATGTCCCTTAATTTGAACTGGACCCTTTTCAGCATCTGCTCACCCGAGTTCATAAACATGTCAATCGCTTCAGGGCTTGGCTTGATCTTACCTATCCTTAGCAACTGCTTCCATGGCATGAACATGCCCCTGTCGTAGAATGGAACACCATCCCTCAATAAAGTGAATATAATGGGGTTAGCCTCTTTTAAGCTGTCCCAGAAATCCGTTAAGATATAAACCTGTATGTTGATCTTGTTTTTTACCTTTGTGATTTCACCAGCTTCAATACCCATGCCGATGATTATTGCCCTTAGCTTATCCTTCAGCTCTGCTCTTGTCATCTTCTTTACATCTGTGTCATCAATGACAATCCATACATCAATGTCAGACGTCTTTGTAGCCCTGCCCTGTACTAAAGACCCCGCTAAAACATAGGAAACAATGTACCTTTCAAACTTCTTCAGCACCATTGTTTTATGGACTTCTGATATCTTTATTGCCTGCAGCATTCCTGTATCATAGATAGGTGCAGACATAGCTATTAATTGTAAAAGATCATACTTCCCATCATAACAATTCTGCCACAGCTCTGAAAGAATAACAATCTGAGGTACGATATTCTTATCAATATCAGTTGCCATAGTGCTTATGATAGAAGTCAACTTATTCCTCAGCTCAATCTTAGCCATTCGTTTACTGTCAGAATCATCAACCAAGACCAAAACACTAATCTTGTCCTTATCGACCTTTTTGCCTTCAACTGGCTTTGGTGGCGGCATTAGGCTTATACCAACAATGTATTTGTCAAACTTTTCAAGAGTCTTTTTTTGGAATTTGTCCAGTTTTTCCTTGATTGCCTTTAGCTTATCCTGGACATCCTTAGGAAGAGAAGAAACAGATTTTTCATCTTTAGATACTTTAGGAACCTCTTTACTGTTTTTTTTAGCCATGTGTCAAACCACCCTGAAGATAAATGGGAGTCATATACTATATAAAGGTTTTTATTTGTGAAATTAAGAAAAAAACTATCATTACAGAAAGATTAACTATCAGTAAAAAAAGAATCAATAAATAATAATTGACGAAAAAGGAATAATGATTAAAAAAGAGATTTTATGATAATAAAAAATTAAAAAGTAATGATAGTAAATCAAAACATTTATATAATGTTATGCACTCCAAAAGTTTAGGTGATTTCAAACATGGAAGCTTCAAGACCATTAGACGCCCTGAACAAAGCAAGGGGCAAGAGAGTTATTGTTGAGTTAAAGAACAACAGGCAGTACGTTGGAAAACTAAACGCATTTGATATTCATATAAATGTAGTTCTAGAAGAAGCTGAAGAAAGAGAAGGCGGAGAAGTAAAAAGAAAACTAGGCGTCATCTTCATAAGAGGAGACACAATAACTGTGATTTCACCGGAATAGAAATTCTAAGTAAAGGGTTAACATGTCAAAAGGAACAGCTTCAATGGGCGGAAAGTCCGGTAAGAAAAACATGATCTACTGCAGACGCTGCGGTAAAAGAACTTACCACATGAGAAAAAAGAAATGCAGTTCCTGCGGCTTTGGCAAATCAGCCAAGTTAAGATCCTATAATTGGCAGAAGAAATAATTCTTAAACGATAACTTTTTAAAGAATTTTAATTTATTATTTCTATATGCGGAGATGCCGGAGTGGCCAAACGGGATAGACAAAAGGTCCAAGCTTAGGTCGCTTTAAGCGTAGGTAACCTATTAGCTTAGTGCTTACGAGGGTTCGAATCCTTCTCTCCGCATTATATTTATAGTTAAATGCGTAAGATATATATACTAGTTCTGCTTTCTAGCCTATATTCGGAGGTAATCAACATGGCTGAAAATGATATATACAACAATGAAGGGAAGTTTAATTATTTTGTAACACATCTTAAAGACTATCTAAAACCCCCTAGCAAAGAAACAGATAGGGGCAGAAAAAGAAAGTATTGGATTAAGAACAAAGCAAACCTGAAATACTTTACTCAGTTATTCAGCAAACTAGAAGCAAGGGATTTAAGTTTTATTAGGAGGCTCAGGCTCTCCAGAGTTTTCTTAGTTGTTTGCTATGCCTTAGATAAAGACCTGGCAAAAGCAACAAGGGAGGATATAGACAAAGTAATGGCATTTAGCCATACAGTAAACAAAAGCTCTAAAAGTAAAAAGGACTTTGTTATTGATGTTCGTTTCTTATGGAGGCAGTTGTTTCCAGAGCTAGATGAAAAAGGCAGGATTGATGATACTATAACTCCCTATGCTGTTAGACATCTAAGCAGCAAGATAGACAAGAGCAAGGAAAAGCTAAGAGGGGATAAATTCAGTTTAAAGGAATTTGAAAGGCTAGTACAGAGTTTTGCAGATGATCCAAGAATACAGGCTTTACTTACTGTTAGTTTGGAAAGCCTAGGCAGACCGCAAGAGCTACTAGGCAGAAAGATTAAAGATGTTGAGCTGTTTGATAATTATGCTAAGATTTACATTTCAGAGCATGGCAAAGAGGGAGTAGGATTTCTTAGAGTTATTGACAGCTATTTCTATCTAAGCAACTGGATGAATAAACACCCAATGAAAGATAAGCCAGAGGCTTTTTTATTTATCAATACAGGCAGAGTAAACAGATACAAACAGGCCAAGCCTTATGCTATCAATAAAGTAATAAAGGACAGATGTAAGAAGCTAGGCATAGCCAAGCCTATAACATTATACAGCCTTAAAAGAAATGGGGTTACAATGTTAAGGCTGCAAGGCAAGAGTGATTTAGATATTCAGCACACCGCAAGATGGACTACAACAAAACAACTGCATACATACGACCTAAGCAACCAAGAGGAGAGCTTTAAATTAGAACTAATCAAGAGGGGTAAGATTAAGGCCAAGGGTAAGTTTAAGGAGTTTGAGCCAACAACTAAGAAGTGTATGTTTTGTGAAACAGAGAACGGACTAGCAGAGAGTGTTTGCAGCAACTGCCAGAGGCCACTAGACAGGGGAGTTATTGAGAAACAGCAGAAAGAGAAAGACCAGGAGATTAAAGGGTTAAAAGATACAATGGCAGAGGTTTTATCAAAAATGGAAAGCCTAGACAATCTAAAAGGGGCTGCTAAGATTGGGAGGGTGAGAAAATGAGCAGAGGACTATTTAGAAGAGATTTAGAA
>Ga0187833_10004477_pt1 | contig 13645 bp, 9 predicted proteins | sample ETNtaG_37_FD_167968 | JGI IMG/M metagenome (GOLD analysis project Ga0187833, IMG submission 167968) | Marine microbial and viral communities from oxygen minimum zone, Eastern Pacific Ocean - ETNP2014_SV_400_PacBio MetaG (Illumina Assembly) | ecosystem: Environmental > Aquatic > Marine > Hypoxic... | reverse complement strand
GATTGGCTTATGAAAAAGAGTATAATCACTTTAATTGTATTAGGTTTTGTATCAGCGTGTGGCACCTACACTCACACACCCATTATTGACAGCAGAGGATCCCACTTAAAAGGAGTGGAAAAAATGACCAGGGAAAATAAATCTCAAAGGAGCAGTTAGATCTTTTCGAAGAAGATGCTAGGAAAGGATCTGAATATCTTAAATCTGCCATTGTTCAATTAAATGAAGAGATTAAAAAAGAAGAAAATCTATCAGATCACAATCTAGTGTGATCATATTGTGCTAACAAAATACTTTTTCCTTAATTGCCTTGGATTTCCTTTTCAAGGTCTTGGAATGCTTTACTAGCTGATACGGAGCCTTCGAGGAGATCGTTACTTTTTATTTGAGATATTAGAATTTTATTTGCTTTACCATAAAGGAATTCCACAACTGCATATGTTCTGTATTTAGATCCAATTTCTATTGTTTTCTTTTTATATATATCAAAACCTATTATATGTGCTTCTTTGATTGTATCAATAGTAACTTGTTCCATTTCGGTATAAATATCTGAAAGCTCTCCTGCTCCCACTTCTTTTAAAAATATCTTTGTTTTGGAACTAATATAACTATCAAGTTTATCAGCGAGATTTCTCTTTGCTAAAATGGTTGCTTTCATCCTAGATCCTTCCATGTCCTCAGAAACGGCTGTACCAGTGGCATAGAGAATTTTTTTACTTTTTGGGGGATTTTCGAACCATTTTGGTACTTCTTTAAGAGTTTTCTTGGCAATAGCTTTTTTTTCAGCATCTCCTCCTAGATCAGTAGTTGCACAGCTCTGTAACAGAATAAAAGAAAATAAAATAATAATATAAGCAGCTAATTTCATTAATATAATTCTAAATCAAAAGCTCTTTAAAAGGAAGCCATATCTTCTCAATTTTTTAAATTTGCAATTTTTCTAAGTTTTTTTAGTTTGCCTTTAGCAACTTTGGTTTTCATAAGTTTTAACTGGTTAATGACGTTCATTACATCAAGCTGAGCGCCTTTTTTGTGATATATCAAGCCTGCCGTGTATAAATAATCCGCGGCCTTTTCATTATAATTCAAAATGAAATAAATTATTCCTGAATTAAAATAAGCAAACGCGTTGTCTTTATTTTTTTCAATGGCCATTTTATACGCAGCCAATGAACGATCAAATTTGTCATTTTTTGAATTAATAAATCCTAACACATTATAATATTGATAGTTTTTCTTATTAAGCTGTATGGCTTTAACGATTTCTTTGTCCGCTTGATTGTATTTTTGTAAGGCAGTAAGAGCTCTGCTTTTAAGAAAGAAAACATAATGTTCATTAGAGGTATTGCTCAAACTATCCAATTTTTGAAGAGCATTTTCATATCGATCATTTTCAATTAAAAATTCTGCATATTTTACTTTATTATCGTCAGTAAGTTGATTCATCAGAGGTTCGATCAAGTCGATTTTTTTATCAAGTTCAATATTTGATTCCAAGATTTTATCAAAGTTCTTGATGTCAGTTATGTCGTTATCTTTGGATATGACTAGGGCAATCTTATCAAATTGTATCTCCTCATCTTCTTTGAACATTGCTTGTGGCGCTAAACTATATTCGGGAATCGTATTAGATATCCGTCGAGCCAAATCTCCGATAATTCTGAATTTTTGTTCTTCGGATATATTCTTGGCAGCCTCTATTGCTCCAACTATGACATCCACGGTATTCAGAGGTATTTTTCCACCGCTAGAGCTCGATATGTGCGACGCCCTCCAGACTAAATTCTTATTCTTTGCGTTATATATTGAAAAAGTTCCCCCGACCGAATTTTTTGAAAAAACCCCCAGGTTGGTAGTATTATAGATATTTATTCTACCAACAAAATAGGAATTACAATTTTCTCTCAATGACAATTTTCCAAAATTGTCTCCAGGAAACTTTTCTTTTAAATAATTAAGTCGTGATAGTTCTACATCTTGTATAGCTAGGGGAGCGATGTAAGCGTAAAAAATTTTTCTCATATTAACTTTATCCTGCAGGCTAACTTTAATTTTGCTCTTAAATTGCATCGGAAATATTGCTAAACAAGTGATTGGATTTTTTTTATATTCGTCTTGCACTTTGTACACAACTTTTTTCGTTAGCGGAATTTGTTTGGGATCTAGTCGTTTTCCTTTATCCACATATACAATCTTATTTGCACATCCTAAGACAAAAATAAAAATAATAAGGAAACTAATTTTTAAGTATGTCATAGATTATTGTCCCCTTTCGTTTTTTGTTATTAGGTATTTCATAAATTATCGCTTGAAAATTTTTAAATTTGTAATCTTTTAAAAAGGTAATATTTTTTTTAGTTGCCAACACAATCAAATATTGATCGATATATTTTTTATCTTGTACTTCGTCAGGGTATTCAGCTTTGAATTTATATTTCTTTTCTTCGCCTGGTATTATTCTTTTATTTTCGATTTTGTTATCTTGTTCATATTTGTTTGGAAATATTCTCGATATTTGGGTTCCCTTAGATGTGTAGGGATTCCACGAAAAAATATTTACAAACATTTTTATACTAGGTTCTATCTGGATCGTGAACTTTTCGAGATTTCTAAAATACCTTTTATTGATCCTTGCATTAAAATGAAAATTTGGATCTGATTGATGTTTGGGCTTATCGATACTCGCTATAATCTGACATCGACATATAGAAGAACCCTCCTGTTTTGTCACCGCTTGTTTTCTTTTTTTAATTTTGTTAATCGTGCCATCGGAGGTGATGAGGGTGTATTGATTAAGCTCACATTCAACGTTATCCGATTCAGAACAACGCAAAAAATTTCTTGAATTAATTTTTTCACCAAAAACTTTACTGAGGGCATTTGTTTTGGCCCTTTCAAAAGCAAGTTCACAAGCCCTGGATTCTGCTACATTCGGACCAAAATGATATTCTCCGTATCCGCTGTAATCTTTTGCGTTGGCTGCAAAGGTACAAAATCCACAAAATAAAATGATGAAAACTAAAAATCGCATGCCTTTAGCATACACCCAAATATATTTTTATGGAACGGAATGATACTAGCTTTCGTAATGAAAAATTTAGCTTTTAAATAACTATCTTGCTTCAATATTGAATATTTTATATCTTTAAAGTAATGAAAAAAAACTTTTCTACCATCGTTGTTCTTTTTGGACTTTTAATTCTTCTTAATGGGGTGACCACAACTACAGGTGGTTCAAAAGTTCGCCCTGTTGGCGGATGCGCAACAACTACAGCAACTAAAACAGGCAAAGAAGTTTGTAAGCCAGTATCAGAAAGAACTTTCATGGAAAAAACCATATGTTGGCAGTTAAAACAAGTTGGTCTTGTGTGTAAGCTTGATTTGGCTTGTGAAAGAGCTGCACATCAAAAAACTGAACAAGAGAAAAAAGAAATAGAAAAAGAGAAAGAAGAAATAGAAGAAGAGAAAAGGACTCAAGCTAAATGTGCTTCTTTAGGAGCGAATCATTTAGCAGTAAGTGATACAAAATTATTTCAAGATGCAAGTGATCAATCAAAGGTTACAACTGAAATTAAAAAAAACGATGAGCTTACTTTAATGGCCAGAGTAACTGAAGAAGGCAAGAAAGATTGGATTTTTATCTTTACTCAAGATTGTAAACAAGGTTATGTAAATGAAAAATATGTTAAGGCTAAAATTATAGATGATAATGGTCCCGATCTTGGAGATGAATTAATTGTGATAATCGAACCAAGGTGGACAAAAAAGAATAAACTAATTGTAATAGAAAAAGAGGGACCAAATTCTTTAGCTGGAAGAATTCAATCCAACAAAATTGATAAAATATTCATTAATGGAGAAGAAGAATTTATCGAAAGCGATAATAGTTTTTCTAAATTAGTTAATGTTCCTAAAAATGGTTTAGAAGTCAGAATTGTTGGTAATAAAGATGGAAAAAAAGTTGATAGCTTAAACTTTAAGATTCAGGTTGGTTATTAATTTTTTAAAAGATCCTGCATATGATCACAAGAAATACTAAAATTAAATTTTTCATCACCAAAAGTATTGATTCCAATTAAGTAACCATTTTTGTCAAACAAAGGACCTCCTGAACTACCTCCTGCTATAGTTGCGCTATGATTTATTATTTTAGTGTCTTCTGCAATTTTATATTCTCCATAAACTGTGTTACCCGAATCACCCGCTCTACCAAGATAATTAATTGTTCCTTCGGCAGAATGTCCTTCCAAACCTTCTGGCGTACCTATTGTTCTAACAAAATCGCCTCTAGCAAGTTTATCAAATCTTACACATTTTTTTATAGGTATCATTGATAATTTAAATTCTTCATTACTTTCTTTTTTAAGAATGCATACATCATATTTTTCTTTTTTTTTATAAATAGTTGCTAACGCAAAATTTTTTTTGCCTATATTTTTTAATAACAAAACTCTATTTGGTTCTTTTAATGATACCAAAGCAACGTGACAGTTGGTGGCAATTAGCTTTTTACCAACTATAATTCCAGATCCACCGCCAACCCAAACAATGTTGTCTTTACTTTTACCTTCAAAAATAGAAATTCGAACAGCAGATTTTTCTAACTTTGCAATATTGCTGTCCGGTGGTTCTATCAATGGTGGAGCACATTTTCCATCAAGACAAGACGCTATGAGACGTTCCAAGCAAGTATTATAAGAGATTAAACCAAATTTTTTCGCCCTTACACACTCTATCTTAGCTATTTTTTCTTGATCTTTATTTAATTCCTCAAAAGTTGCAAACTCACGATCTTCTTTTAGAAAGTTTTCTATCGCTTCTAATCCACATATCTTTTCATTAGCGCTACTTTCACATTCAAATTTGATTGCATCCCTATGTCCTCTTGACATTTTTGAGTTTCCATTATCCCCACAAGCAAAAATGAAAAAAAACGATAAAATAAAAAGTATTTTGATAATAATTTTATAAAAAAAATGCATTTTTCTTATTTAAATATTTGAATTTATCCCCATTTAAAATTGCTCAAACGATTGATCGCTATTTGCAATTTTTGCATTTAATTATATTACAAATACTTAAAATTAAGAACACTCTGTTCGTATATGTATGGATTTATATACTTGATCCAAATCAATTTTATTATACGTTTTTATGAACCAATTTCTCTATATTTATTAAAATTGTCAATAAAGGCCATTTATAGAATATAAATGCACTTACCCAACATCAATTTCTAGACATTGCTGTCAATTAAATAATAGAATTATATTCTGTATAAACCGGGGATATGAATGATGATAAAAAAAATAAGTGAATTATTTATATGTTTTTTTATTTTTACTCTACTATTTTCTTTTACTTATTTGGAAAGTAAAGAACCTTGCACTCCAGATTTTGTTTTAGATACTTCAACTATTCCTTTGAATGATACTGATAAAAATCCAGTATATGTTTTATTTGATGGTTCTTTAAGTATGCAGGGTTTTGTAAATCCATCAGATCAAGATACAAATCTTTATGTAGAAGTAATAGACGATCTTCAACAAATTGCTGAAACTATTGGGAACGAAACACATTATCTTCGTTTTGGAAGATTTGTAAAATCTATTAATGAATCTGAAGCAGCAAGAGCAACTGATCCATCATTTTATACATGTCCTCAGGACCCTGCCAATTGTGATAATCAAGAAACACGACTGGATGAAGCTATAAAAACCACACAACTAAATAAAGACGCTACATATATAATAGTTACTGATTTGTTTATTGAAAACAAAAACCTAATCGGGGGTAAACTTCATCAATTAAAAAAACCTTTAAATAAGGTTTTAGATGGCGGAAAATCAATTGGAATTATTGGAATAATGAATTCATTTAATGGAACTATTTATGGCATTCCAATAAGTGGTGGTGGAGTAACTACATATTCTAGAGCAAATAAACGACCATTTTATATCATGATTATTGGTGATCAAAAAAACATCCATAAGATTAAAACAAAATTAGAAAAACAATATTTTATTAATAATGGAGATGAATATAAATTTTCATTAATCACAAGCAACCCTATAATTCAAAATTTAAATATAAATAAAAAAATCAATGGAAAAAATCTCTTTAAAACTAAAAATCAGCCTTCCGAATTTAAATTTGAGTATATAAAATCAAATTTACCTCTCTATCAATTTAATACAAATCAAAAAAGACATCTTAAATTTACAATAAAAAAAACTGAAATTCTTGTACCTGGTTCAAACGGTATAGCAAATTATGAAATTAAAGAAATCTTGTGGAACAGCAGTGAAGTAAAATGCAAAAAAATAAATAAGAATAAAACTTGGAAAAAAGCAAAATTGGATACTATTAGTACTTGGGATGAAAAAATTCCTGGCGGCTTGGATGATGAGGTTAGCATTTATCTCTTAAAAAAACTTAATGTAAACCCAGAAATAAAAAAAAGTCCTTTAATGGAATTATGGAGAGGTTTTAGATATTTTCACTTAGTAAATGTCTATGCTGATAAGCCAGGCAATATATCTGGGAATAAATTTAAAGACTGGTCAATTACAAAAGCGCAAGCCCAAAAATTCATAGAAGGAGATCCCGTTGTATTTAAAACCTTAAATTTAGTTAAGCTCGTTAAAGTTTTAAATGACGTTGCAAATGAAAGATTTAAACCAACTCTAATAGCCAGTATTGCTTTAGATTTTAATTTAACAAAATAATTATGCTTAGAATATTTAAATCATTAACTTATTCAATATTTGGACTGATGAGTTTAGGTTGGTTGAGCGTTATCTTTATAATATTTATGTTTGTAGGACCTGAACCTAATCGGCTTTTAGATTTTTTTGAAAATAATCTAATTGTTGACGTTAGAAAATACGGACAAGAATTTATCTATCTCGCAAAAAGTTTGTATATTTTAATGGGAACAATGAATATTGTTTTACTGGCTATAGCTCTGATAATGAGTTTGGCCTGGTCAGCTTTATCACATCGATTAAACATTGATTCACCAGGCAAAGCAAAAATATATGCGATTCATTGGTTAATTTATACAGGGGTAATGCTGGCAATTATTGTTGCAATTACTTTCTATTTTACAACATCAACTCGATATAATGCAGCTCAATTTTTAAGTAATGGTGGAATTACTATAATTCTTTTTTCTCAAACTATCTATTATTTTTTAATTTATTATATAGCGGTTATTGTAGGAACCGCTAGATTTGCAAGATCATCAGTTTTATTTGCAAATAAATTACCGGGGAATTTTTTATGAAAAATTTTATAATTGGGATAGGTGGAACTGGAGCCAAATGCCTCGAACATTTATTGTATTGTTGTTCTTCAGGCTTGGGACCAGAGCAATTATGGGCTGGTATGGTTGATCAAGATGAAGCCAATGGAAATATAAGCAGAACAAAGATCTTATTAAGCAAATACATAAATATTAGGAACTCTTTAAGAGAAGAGGGTAAAAGTGATTTATCATCAGATAGTGACTTATTTAGAACATTAGTGACTTCAAACAATGATTCTGTTTGGCAACCTTTAAAAGGAGGAGATCCAACTCTAGAGGAAGTAATAAATTACGAACTTTTAAAACCTGAAGTTAAAGGATTAGTTGATTGTTTATACGGATCAGAGGAAAAGAAACTTAATTTATCAAAAGGATTTAGAGCTAGACCCAATATTGGTGCAGCAGCTATGCTTGCTACAACATCGAATATAGATGATCCTTTTTGGTCACAAATTTATAAAGCGATAGACTTAGCAAGAGGTGGGGAAGAAATTAAAATTTTTATTTTTAGTTCAATTTTTGGTGGCACCGGTGCAGCAGGATTTCCTAACATAGCAAGAAAAATAAGAGCAATACAAAGAGAGAGACAAGTTACTTCAAACCTTTATATTGGGGGTGCTTTAATGCTTCCTTATTTTATTTATGATATTCCAGATGAAAACATGGAAGGAGAGTTATTTGCTAAACCAGCAGAATTTTTGGATCAAACCAAAGGAGCTCTACATTATTATTCAAAATTATTTGAACATGATAAAATTTTTGATCAGGTTTATGTAACAGGATGGGATCCCTTATCAAAATTATCTACATTTCATCCCGGCGGAAACTTACAAAATAATCCTCCATTATTTTCTGAATTGTATGCTGCCCTTGGAGCATTAAGATTTTTTAACAAGGATAATAAGATTGGAGAAAATCAAGAGATTTTCCAAATTGGTAAAAACGAAACAAATGAAATTCTGTGGAGCGATATCCCAAATGTTTCAAATGATTTAAATTCAAAGGAGAATTTAGCAAAATTAATTCGTTTCGCATTTTCTTATCATTGGATGTATGCACCAGCACTTTCGGGTAGTTGGAGTAAAATAAAAAAATATTCAAATGAAAATTGGTTTAAACGATTGATTTATAAATACACTTATAACGATGATAATAAACATTGTGAAATTGGTCTTGAATATAATCAAGAAATTGTTTCTTCCATGAATGAATTTTGTTTGGATATTTTAGAATGGATTACTGATATGCAATACTCTACCGTTCACAATACTGATCAAAAAATTAATTTAATACTTTGTGATTTCTTCTCCGAATATAAAGCTAAAAATGCACAAAATAGAGTGACGATCAAAGAAAAACTTAATGCAGCTGAAAAAAATCGATTTAAAGAACTCATTACAGATAATAGCAATTTTAAACTTTTAAATATTATGAGTAATCTTTGTTATAAAAAAATTAAAAAAGATCAAAAAGGATTAGGGGTATTTATGGACATTCTTTTTAGATCGTGTGAGCAATAATTATGGTTAAAAAAGTACTACCCCCGCTAAAAGAACAAAATGATATAGCTAATATAGCTGCATCTGGACAATGGAAAAGTGAAGATCCAACCTTTTTAGAAAGGCTAGCAAAGGGTCTAAAAATGGGAAGTGAAGATGTTGTTTTAGCATCGGATATCGTTTCTGTACCGGATGTTTGGGCTCGAGTTTTGATAGTAAGAAATGGTTTATTAGACAATGATCCTTCCCATGTAAGGGAATGGAGAGGTATACTTTCTCTCTTAGCATTATCTCCTTACTACAAACATATTTATAAACTATCGTCCGATATTGTTAATTTAAAAGATGTTAAATCTAATCCTTTCACAATAAGTGATACTTCACCAAACATTAATTTTGCTCACATTGGAAATATTCTTTATGATGTCAAACCGCCCGATACCATGGCACAAGGTCAAGATTGGGATGCCATAGGAGTACTTAATTTTAATAAAAAGGCTATTGCGATTGTTAATCCTTATACAATGGTGGCTGCTGCTAGAGACTATACATCTATTAATAATATTTCGAAACTTCCTTGGTATGAAGATGGATATTTAATTGATCCTTGCAACGCACGAGATATGAGAAATGAACAGTATGTAATATTATCTAAATATTTGGATAATTTAATTAGCAACATTCAAAATTTAGGTTCAGCAAACAATGAAATCTTCAATGCGATAATGGGTCAATTACAAGAGTTTAAAACGAGTTGTGATGCAAAACACGCAGGTGCAACTTTTTCAAGTTACCATCTTACACCACAAAATTTGAGTTTTCCCGCGCAACCTGTATACGATAAATTAGCAGAGATTTTTCAAGGTGCATCTACTGAACAGCAAGCCAAATTTGATTGCGGATTAGAGGTCAGATCAGAATTTTCTGACCAAATTAAAGGTGCAATTTTTTCAGATTTTAGAATAGCCCAAGCTAGTGGTAAAACTTTATCAGATATTAGAATTTGGCAAAATTATTCTCTAAACTCTTTACGACAGGATCAAAACTTAGCAAAAATTTTAAAGAACGAATGTGAAAGAGAAGGATATGTTTATTTAACTCCTGAAAATATTTTTACAGAAAAGTTAGTACTTTTTGCTCCCGATAATAAGCAGTTAAAAGAACATTCAAAAGAAGGAGAACAGTATGCTTACCCGGTTACTAGTGCGATGCTAATGTTTATGGATCCAAAAGCATTATCTACTAACTGTATAGTTTCTCCAGACGGAGATAATTACAAAGTTAATTTTTATTTAGAATTGAAAAGTGATTCAGGCAAAACGATAAATTATACCTTGGAAAAAATTTATAAAGCCAAAGATGTTGTAAAAAACAGAACGGTTCCCCTGGGTTTTAGTGTTTGGCCAGATATTAAATTTGAAAATTTAAACCAATATTATTTCTTTTATGATGGTAATGCACAAGTAAATCTTCTTCCAAAAAATATTTTTGCTGTTAAAAATTTAAGAAATAAATTAAATGACTTAAGTGTGCCAGAAAGAATAAAGTTTGTTGACAGTATGATTAACTCTCATCAAATTATAGGTGATGAAATTCTATTACAACAAACAGCTGCCGTTACGGAATTAAGAGTTTTAGAATCTTCTCCAGAGGCAATATTATGCAACGTTGCATCTCAACAAGGAGGCAGAGCATTCGTTGACCATAATAAAAGGGTAGATGTAGGCTTGATTTTGTTTCCTGATCCACAACAAGTCCAAGAAACAAGCAATCAATGGTCAATAGGGGTAGATTTTGGAACAACTAATACTTGTGTTTATTTTAAAGAAAACAAAGATGCTCCTAAAGAATTAAATTTTAAAAATCGAATTAATCTACCTTATGAACCTGGAATTGATGAAGAAGAAAAGGAAGAAATTATGCAAGCACATAAGGAATTTGTGCCAAGTAGACTTGTTAATGTTCCATTTATGACCATTCTTAGAGAAAGATCTTATAAAGAAACTACTTCTACAAATTTACCTTTTAGAGGTAATTTTATTTATTACGTGGACCAAGTTTTATATGCAATTGAAGATCTTCCAGATGATAGAAGACCTCTGAAATTTAATCTAAAATGGGATGCTTCGGAACAAAGTAGAACAAAAGTTCAATATTTTATTTCCCAAGTAGTATTACAAGCTTGTGTGGAGGCAGCGTCTAATGGCATTAAAAAGGAAAATTTAACTTTTAATTTTTCATATCCCGAAGCTTATGATTATAATCATGCTATAGCATTTAAAAGACAAGCAAGAATTGCGTTAGAAGTTGGACTAAAAGATAAAGACTTTAATGTTCAGGAAAAAACAAATTTTAGAACTGAAAGTATTTCTAGTGCACTTTATTTTGCAGAAGGTCAAAAAACAGCTTTTACAGAAAATGTGGTTACCATCGATATTGGAGGTGGAACTTCGGATATTTCTATATGGCAAGATTTAAATTTAATTTGGAGAAATTCTTTTAGACTAGCAGGTAAAGATGTGTTGATAGATTATTTATGCAATAATCTTACTTTAATAAAAGAAATTAGCGGAAATGATGAATTATTACTACGTAGTTATGGTGATTTACAACAAATTAGAACAGATAGAACAAAATTAAATAACGGAGTTGAGTTATTAGTAAACAGTCCTCAATTTGGTAAGGCTTTCAAAGATCGTTTTCATATTATTAGTGGCAAAGAAAAAGGGAAAGAGCTTAAAAATTTATCCGAGTTAGCTTTATCTGGAATTCTTTATTATTTGTGCCAGGTCATAAATCATTTAGTTAAACAAGATCAATTTAAAAAAAATGATAAAAAAAACAAGAATGTATCTAAATCTTTGAAAATATGTTTGGGAGGAAAGGCGAGTACATTATATAAAATCGTATTTGAAGATGAAGACGCACAAGAAGGCCTTTCAAAAATAGTTGAAAAGGTTACCAAAGGTATTTTTAGTTCAATATCAATAGAGTTCACTCAAGCACCAAAACACGAAGTATCATATGGTTTATTAGTGACCGCAGAAGGAGCAACCGATTTAAATATAAAAGAAAGATCATACGAAACTGTTTTAGGAGAGTCGGTGAGGACTGGTAAAAGTAAAGTCAATATTTTATCAAAACTTAATCCTGATAATGAATGGAGAGTGGTAGATATATCAGAACTAAAGAACTTTGTTAAATACCTTCTGGCATACTCTAAGGTTGATGTAAAACTTACTAATAAATTTGCAGGAGATTTAGAAGGTAAAATTAATGCAGAATTGAGAAATTCACAAACAGCAGCTGCAAATTTAAAACAAGCACAAGAATCTATTGAAGGAAGTACGTCACTAGCTGAAATTCAAAAAACTACTTCTATTATAGAGCCTATATTTATCCAAGGGCTTAAAGACATAATTCATGAAATCACCCATGGAAAAATTAAACTAAAATAAAAATGTTAAAAAAAGTAAATTTAATTTTAAGTATTTTCTTTGCCATTTTAATATATTTCAATCAAGAAGCTTTAGCATTTCACAAGAAAAATATGTTGCCTCAGGGTAAACCGGTAGATTGGAATCCTGAAGAAGAAACAACAAGAGATGCAAGGGATAGAGTAAAATCTGAATACTGTGGTTACAAAGCAAGAGAAGAATCTTTAATTGAAGAAATAGAAGATATATTCGAAAATCCAGATACGGGTGAAAAAGAACTTACAACAATAATGATTGATAGTGAAAAAATTAGGGTTCGTGGATATCATGATAGTAAACCTAGAAAAATTAAAGGTCCTCTTAAGCCCAATTTACGAAAACTCTTTTTCCAAATAAATGGTGATACAAAATTTATAGAAGTTTTAAAAATGTATTGTCTGCAGGATTTAGAAAGAAGAAGACCTTCAAAATTTAAAGGTTCATATTTAGAAACTTTGTATGAAAAAATTGCTAAGGATAACGGATTAATAAGTGAGAAAAAAAATGAGGGTGATTATAATTTACCAATCGGGGAGAAGATATTTGCTGAAGGAATACTTATTAAAGATAAAAACATAGTTTATTACTTGCCAGATTTTTTAATATATACAGAAAAGCAAAATATTAAAGATGCAGCAGCTGCAGCTGCTGCGGCAAAAAAAGCTGCAGCTGCTGCGGCAATAAAACCTAAAGAAGAATTTATACCTAAGAAAAAGGATCTCGATACTGATCCGCCTACAATAGAGATTGCTGAGGTGATAACTTTTAATGACTCTGATTATGAATTTGAGGGAAAAGTTACAGATAAATCAAAACAAATATTCATTGAAGTTGATGGCAGACTTGTGGATGTAAAAAGGGGTAAATTTAAGATTAAAGGTTATAGTCCAGTTGATAAAGAAATCAGCATTGAAGCTATTGATGGCCATGGAAATAGATCAAAACCTAAAATAGTAAAAATTATAATAGATATTAAAGATACGGATATTGCTGAAAAATTAGAACCTTTAAATCCTTCAAAAATTAGAACTAAAACATCTAATACTAAAGTTGCACTCATTATTGGTATTGAAAATTATACCGAAGCTCCCAAGGCCAATTATGCCAATTTAGATGCCAAATATTTCTTTGATTACGCAAGAAAAACTTTTGGAACCAAAAAACAAAATATTAAATTACTGATTAACGAAGAGGCCACTTTTGTGAAAACCAGCAAAGCTTTAACGTTGTGGTTAAGAACGAAAGTTAAAGCTGATCAAACTGATCTTATTGTTTTCTTTGCAGGGCACGGACTAGCATCTAGTGATGGAAAAGAATTGTATCTTCTGCCGCAAGATAGTGATCCAAATTTATTAGAT
>Ga0187833_10004474_pt1 | contig 13653 bp, 13 predicted proteins | sample ETNtaG_37_FD_167968 | JGI IMG/M metagenome (GOLD analysis project Ga0187833, IMG submission 167968) | Marine microbial and viral communities from oxygen minimum zone, Eastern Pacific Ocean - ETNP2014_SV_400_PacBio MetaG (Illumina Assembly) | ecosystem: Environmental > Aquatic > Marine > Hypoxic... | reverse complement strand
CCACACCATTATCATTAAAGGAAAGTATTCCACAAATACCACACATATTAATTACTCCAAGACAGAGTATAGTTATTGATAAATGGAAATTTCATATGATTACAATAGACGAGTGTTTTAGACTTCTCTTTTACACCGTATCGCGGATAAAACCAGTCACTCTTAATCTCACAAGAGGTTTTTATATTTTCTTTTTTCTTTGAATCATCACTTGACATATTATCCACCGAAATTGATATCTTAGCTTGCTTAAATAGTTTTTTTCCGTTTATCTCAAAACAATTAGCATCTTCAGTCTTAAAGATTTCCAATCCAGGTGCCCAGTGGAAATATGTTCCCACATAATGTTTTTCATTCCCGATAAAACTATCCTGAATATTTAACCTTTTTTTATAAACTTTAAAGGTCCTTTCAAATGTAATTTGGTCACCTACAATTCTTCCGAATCCATCATGTCTTAAAGTAAACTCAAAACCTTCTTTAATCCATTTGTAACTAACTTCAGGCTTGGACTTTATGTAGAATTCCGGATATCTATTACGATGGTGATATAGGAAAGGATCATGTCCATCTATAGTTACTTGATTATGGGCTGTGGCAGTTATTCCATATATTCCCTCATTATTATCTACATAGCTTAATCTGCCAGGATCAATTAGTAGTTGTTCGCCCTCAATAAACATTACAAATGAGCCTGTATCACAATGGCCATGGGAAATAAACAATGGAATTCCCTCAGGCTCAACGTGCCAGAATATCGTTATATTATCATAATCAAGCCTGAACCATCCGCTCTCATTATAGCTCTGGAATGATCTTTTTCCGAAAACACCATTCCCATCAGGCAATGTACATTCAACGTCAATATCACCAAAAAGGTCCGACCAACCTGATTTTAAGGGAGGACTCGGAAGAGTTTCCGGCTTATATAAATCAATTGACGGCATCGACCATGGTAAACACACAAGCCAATCAGGTACAAAATCAGGTGCCACATCACCAATTAACGGAAATGTCCAGTCACTTTCTCTCTCGTTATAGACAAGTAGGAACCAGCATGCCTTAATCATTTTGGAGAGACGATCTTTAAGTATTTCACACATAAGGACATCATTTACTGCTTTTGCAAGAACATATATTTCAAGGACCCATCTTGTTACCAGAAACTGATAATGAGATGACCCCTCTCTTATGAAACCATCATCATTCACGATCATCGTTATTTCATGCTTAATAATGGACGTAGAAAGCTCGACAAGAACAATATTGTTGAAAAACTGTCCTGAATAATATAGGGCCCTCCCATTATTTAGTATGTGATTAGATACAACACCATTCGGGAGATACTCAAGGTTTTTGCACAAGTACAATGTCATATCTTTCAGAGATGTAATAGTTTCAGGTAAGTTTTTATTTTTAGCACCAACATATGACAAAAAGATTATACAATTACATATACGTTCTCCCACAGTATAACTTTTCCAGGCCAGATTTGACTTTATAGAGCTCTGTACAGCAATCCAGCTTTTTATCAATTCTATCCCCCAAGCAGCAGAGTCAGGACTTTTTGGATTGGCGAGTTCAGTCAGCAGCCAATTCCATCTATGCATCGACATTGTCTGTTCCGGATCATCAAATTCAACATTCCAATCAGGAAGCCTGTCATAGTTAAATTCACCACAAGCAAGATTAATTGATCTTTGACCTTGATAGTCAGACTCTGGTCTTTCAGAAGAATATTTAAAACAACTTTTATCAAAACTGACTTCGGGGGAAAATTTAGAAGATTTTATTTGTTTATAAACAGTGTTAATATATTGAGGATAATATTTTGTAGGGTTAGCACTCGAAGGAAATCTTTTCTTTATAGCTTTAGCATAAAATGGGACAGCATTTAATGTTCTCGCAGGATGTAACAGTAGATAAACCAGATAATTACTCGTTTCAGTATTTGTGGAGTATTTATCTGATGTTTTATTTGCTGTTTTACTTAGTAACAATTGAATCAAAATGTTCCAATACTGAAAGTGGGCTACCCGAAAGAACGAATTTGTCGTAGATATTTGTGTTTACCAGAAATTTATCCTTAAACGTCAACAGATAATCCTTTGCATTTTGAAAAGGCTTTTCTAGAATTTTGTTACTATTTGCAACACCTTCAGCTAATTGGATATAACATTTTTTCAAAAAATCCCTATTTCTTTTGTTTAAACTGAATGTTCTTTTTGATTCGTGATATATCAATATAAACAGCATATTTATGATGTCATATCCAAAGTACTCTTTGCCAGAATAATGAAAATGCTCCCAATCAACTAATTTAATATTGTTTTTATCTATTACAAAATTACACAAGGCCAGATCGCCATGAATAGCAAAAACATCATTAGTAGACCACTGGTCCTTATAAAAATCTATCACCCTCTCTATGGTTTCTTCATTCCCGGAAATAATACTTTCAGATGAAAATCTCCTACCTCTAAACTCAGGGATATCAAGTTCATAAAAATACTTCTTCTTAAGCCTTATTTCAGTCAATGTCTCAGAATCCTTATAGAACCAGTCATAACCCTTTTTTTCATTCTCGATTACCTTATTACCCCATTGGCTAAAAGCTGTTTTCCTGTAAAACACCTTATTAGCGTTATAGCATTTATACAGTGCTATGTTATTATTATGGGTATTATTAGTTATCAGCTCACAAAGCATGATAGTAATATCATGAGGCTTTTCTGGCTGTAATAATAAATGAGGGGGAGAGGCCAAAGAGCTTAAAGTTTTTGAAAATGAGTCTATCTACTCTTCTCTTAACTCCAGCAGATATTCTGCTTAAGCTGCCTTCCCTAGAGATGTATTGAACTGGCTCAAAACTGCATTCATCAAGCTTACTCATAGGTATAATTTTTAATGGATATTTATGATCAGGAAAAACTGCGTATTTTTCAATATCAACAAAACCATTAGCTTTTAACAATTTTTCTAAGCCTTTTTGAGATAACAAATAATAGGAAAATAAATATATTGCATTTAGAAGAGAAATGATACTTAAAGCATTCTTTAAACTAAATGAAGCAAAATAATATTCGATTTCTAGCTTAGCAAAACCCAAAAAAATGTTGACTCTCATCTTATTCGCATACGACAGATAGAGCTTACCGCCGGGCTTTAATCCATTGTACACCGTCTTAAGAAACTGAACCTTTGTTTTTCCTTGACTATTATCCTTCTTTTCGGGACTTATCTTTTTTTCATAGAAGATTGATTTATCACATCTTAACTCAATTAATATCTGTTCTATAAAACTATTAACGATCACACAATCATATTCTTCTTTAAGACAGTGTTCATTATAGTTCGCATTTACAAGATCATAGTTTTTGACATCCTCTTCCATAAGTCGTTCATGCAAAATTCTAAGCCGTTCAGAGGAAGGGACAATACCTGCAATTTTATTGCATAACCTGGATGCATAAACAAAGGAGTCATAAAACATACATCCATAATCTACAACAACATCATTTTCATTAAAGCCAATAAGACCGAGCCCAACAGCAGACGAAAGATTTGAATATCTGTTTTGAGGTGCTGACATTTAGCTGAGTGTAATATAGGTTTTTACGATTTAAGTTATTCCAGAATATCAAATGCTATTGGTTTAAAAACCCTAATGAACTAAACACTTTTTCTTATTACTTACAACTACTTAATCATAACAAGTTAGTTGTTTATTATTTTCCTGGTTAACCTCTTAATCCTCTCTGCTGCCTTAAAATCAAGGTTTCCTTCAGCATAGTGGTCTTTTCTCGCCTTCTCATAAACATCTTTTGAAATTCCATGTTCTAATATATATGTCAAATTAGATATTAACTCATCCGGGCTTGTTGCAACCAGATGCTTATCATAATCTTTAACTGGTACATATCCCGGCACGGTAAAGTTATAAGATATGGCAGGTTTACCAAGACACAAAGCAGAATATAAAGTTGATGAATTACCTGTTGATATCGTACAATCACTAATATTTATCAGATCTTTAACGTGCAACTCATCATTTTGATAATATTTTTCACGTGAGATGACAGACAAAATCTCCTTCATAAATGGGTGTTCATACTGGTTCGATGATTCTTTCCCTTTAAAAATAAAAAACAAATCATCCTGCGAGTCCGCCCACTCTAAAAATGGTTTCCATAACCTTTCTAAAGCTTTACGTGCATCCTCTTGATCAAATAAGTCGCCCAATAATTTGTGATTAGCACTCGAAACTTCAGACAAAAACAAATTGAACACAACAAATACTGTAACTACTTTCTTGTCCCTTTTTATATTTATACATAAGTCTTTACAAAGCTCTTTTTTGCTATCCAATATTGGCTCTACTTCAATATCTCCTATTAAGCAATAATTCTTTATATCCGGATTATCAGGCAAAAAGTATTTTTTGTAGTAATTCCCTTGAACTAAATAATAATTAACGACCATGTTGGCTCTTGCATGATCAGGTATGCAATACCCACCATTTCCATGAGACATAGTCATTGTTTTTATATTATACCTGTCAGAAAGAATTGTAAAAATACTGCAGATAAGCCCCATCTCGCTTTCAAAAGATGCCAGCTTAACGTCTATTTTTGATAATAAGTTTTGTAACATTATAGTTTTGTCTAATGCTCCCATTATGCAAATTATTGTGTATAGTGAGCTGGATCTATTAAAAGCCAAGGCCAAAAGAAACCTAATAAAGCACCTGTAATAATCAATAAAAAGCCGTGTTACTATAAAACCAAAGGAAATCTTTTCACTCATATAGTCACAAACCAATCCGCCTCTATCTTTTAAATAAGTCCTCTTCTCTGGTGATAGTGGGTTAAATATTCCACTATGGATACAATCACTAATTTCTAGTATTGAACTATTAAAATAATAAGAATTTCTGTAAATATTGCTGTTATCACATTTAGCAAAAGGATTCCTATGGAAAAAGATTATTTTTTTAGATGCCTTCTTTTTATCATTGGAATAGAATGTGAACCTACCTTCTTTGATAATTTTTGCTGTTATTATTAATGGAGCCGCCACAAGTAAAGAATAATTAATTATTTTACTTACAAGGCGAATACAACAAAAAAACCAAACATACCACCTTATAATGACCACATTAGGAACCTCTCTTTTTAGGGATTCTATTATAAGGTTTTTTTCAACTGGAACATAATAGATATTATCAGCCTCATTTCTCTCTACAAATTCTTTCAGAGCATTATACTTAACACAGTTCTTTACTAATGAACCAACATAAATCTTTTTAATTAAGCTAGCAGATCTTCGGTCGTTTAAATATTTGATGAAAGGTATAGAAAGTTTATGATTATCATTGACAATCTTTTGAGCAAGTTCAATTGCCATTTCTGATCCTTTAGGGAATGCACTTGAACCCGGCAAATTGACAAAATGTATCTGTTTAATATGAAATTTTTTAACTACTGAATAACAGTACTTTTTAATAAAAACACTATAATTTAAAAAGTACTGTTGTTTGTAAAAAGATCTGCTTAATAGAGCGTGAATAAGTGTTATTACATTAATTTTTTCGTAAACAATAACCTTATTCATGTCAGAGGTCAGACTCAAATGAAATGTATAATTTTGTGTGCTAATCTATAACCAATATATTCTGCTCTTTATTATATGTATTTAGATCAGCAATGGTGTCAATCTCGAGCCATCCACCATTAATTTTTACAGCCCTTACAAGATAACCGGCATTTATTAAGAGTTGCAGAAAGGTCGTCATAAACATGTTATTAAAATCCATTCCATCATAATTACCTTTTCTATCAAGACCATAATAAAAGTCTAATATCTTAGGTAAAATTTCCTTGCTAACCTTAATAAGACTGATAAACTGTCCTTCAATCTCGTCAAGTGAATTTGTTTTCCTACCAATCTCATAAATATTACTATTCATATCAATCCTCAATGTCTCCGCGTCATCCAGAGGGTTTTCCATGCGCAACCTTAACCGACTGGATCGATACCACAATACATTGAGAACCAAATACTCTTGCTCCTTCTTTAATTAATTGAGGATTTTTTTATAGTTTCTGTGTTACTTTCAAAAAAGACATCCATCTCTCAAAGCAATTATTATTTAGAATAGTAAGCTTGCTCACTCATTAATTGAACAAACTTGTTTTTTTCCGGTGCCTCTATACTTTCAACTATATCATCATAATCTTGATAATCATATTTTCTTATAGACTCAAGGTTTTTTTTTGTAATATCAGTTATCGAGACTTTAAATTGAAACCTATCTTCAACAAAAGCGATAATCTTATTTACAAATTTGTTTGGAGAAACAATAAGGTCTTCATATTTAAATTCCTTGCATGATTCTTTATTTTCAGAACAAAATTGTAAACCTTTCTCATTCTGGATTCTCCATATATAGGCAGCTTTTGTAACATCATTCCATTGTCCAAAAAACTGCTTACTTTCATCATCGACAAACCAGGGGATATTACGTTCACCATTCTTACCATTATATACCCAATCTAACAATTGCTCATTGAAAAACTTTTTGCTGAACCACCCCCTGCTTTTAATCCCCGAATTTACCATATCCATACCATTTCTTATGGTATGTAAAAATAATGCATCAGGGAATATCTCCTTAAGCTCAGACATAACCGGTTGTAATTCTGGCATTTTTATGACAAACAACACGTTATTACTGTTTAAGTAGTCTATAACATCAATACGGCGTCTAAAAGTTGACCATCTTTCTTTTATATCCTTAATATCCACATAGTTGCCTATATAGCTCAAATCCATTGTATTAAAATTTGCATTTCTTCCATGAATAACCTGAAGCATAAAATCTTCGAACAACACTAATCTTAGCATGTGCGCCAATTGAGGTCTCATAGATCGATCATATTTATATAACACCGGAAGAATTTTAAGCAAGACCGGCTCATGTAGATAATAGACAGGTTGAAGGCTTCCTACGATTCGACCTAACAGGGTCGTACCCGAACGAGCCGTGCCCGTTATAAAGACGGTACGACCTTTAAAGAGCTTATTATAGTCAGAAGGAATAGTAAGATCCTGTACCGAAATATCATTAAAATCTTGAGTATGTTCCATGTAAGTATTTCTACCGTATAAATCTGCCGTAATCGTATTATATCTGCCGAAAACCACGAAACTTGGCATCTTTATTGATATATAGATTTTTTGCCACAGCTAACGTCGCTTCCTTATATTTATTTACAGACCCTAATGAACTAAACACTTTTTCTTATTACTTACAACTACTTGATCATAACAAGTTAGTTGTTTATTATTTTCTTGGTTAACCTCTTAATCCTCTCTGCTGCCTTAAAATCAAGGTTTCCTTCAGCATAGTGGTCTTTTCTCACCTTCTCATAAACATCCTTTGAAATACCATGTTCTAATATATATGTCAAATTAGATATTAACTCATCCGGGCTTGTTGCAACCAGATGCTTATCATAATCTTTAACTGGTACATATCCCGGCATGTTAAAGTTAGTCGTGTGTCTTAAAAGGTATGAAGTGATCAGAGTAGAGAAGCTTTTCAGCTATAGTATCTCCCTCTTTGCTAGATAATCGTTTGTAATAAACTTGAGGGTCTTTGTAATTAATAACTCCTGTGTGGTCCGTATATCTAAAATTTACATTTCTTCCTATTTGTATATTATAGGCCAACTCATTTAAATAAAGTCTCATAAGTACTTTTAAATATTGGGCGTCCAATATACCAAGGGAAACAGCAGGGAGAGTCTGCTCCAATAAATAAATTACATTAATATGTTCTACTCGCTCAAGAGATGGGAGAATTCCGACAAATAAGGACTTTCCATTACGACTGACACCGTCGACAAAAATCAGTTTCTTGGCTATATTTTCAATTATAAAAGGTTTACGTTTGTTCATACAAATATCATTTTCTTTTCAGCAATACCAGCAGAGTGAGAGCAACTATTGTATATTAAGCTTTTCCCAACAATCAAAACAATCACACATCACGTTTTGTAATTAAAATGAACTGGAAATCTTTTATTAGGTTACCGCCAATTTGCTTGCCATCAGCAACGTATAATCCAGATTTGCCACCTGTGCAACGATTATCAAAATCTTCATATAGATTGTCACTTATAAATTCGATTTTCACATCAGAATCTATGCGCTTTATAATCTCGGCATAATACCTTTTTGTATACATATTAAGATATCCATATCTAACCAACTCCCCATTAGGCTTAATTAGGTCAGCTTCACTCTCAGGACTATCACTTTCAGGCGTAACCCCTTCTATTTGATCTGACCTTAATACCTCTTTGATTATATAATTCCTTTCTCCAACATATACTCTAATAATGACAGCCTGGTTTGAAACCCTAATCAACTCTTTTATTGCTAATGTAGGTGGAGGAGGCAAATGAATAATTAGATTATTACACATTACTATATCAAAAGAACTATCTTCATATTCTAAATTATAAACATCTCCAATGGCAAAGATTTTGTTATCATTAAATGCTTTTCTGGCAAGCTCTATATAATATCTTGTCTTATCAACACCTTTGTAGTTAACATTAATATCCAAATGCCTTTTGAGACTCCTATAATAATGTCCGGAACCACATCCAACATCAAGTATACTTTTCCCAGGCTTATATAATTCCTTGATTACAAAACAAACATTTATAGATGACTCCATTTCACCAAGCTCACCAATAGCCCTCTTATATAGATATTCTCCATATTTAGGCATATCATCCCACTTATAGTAGAAAACATTTTTATCCATTGTATATATTTCTCTTTTTTGTGTAGATCAAAGGGGTTTATTTCGTATGAGTCTTCTATATCATTTAATTTATCAAAGAGTTCTTAATTTACATCTTCAATAAATGCATTTATCTTAAGGCCATTCTTGAACAGATCTATTGCACGGGGACATTGTGATAATCTGACATAATGAGACATTTAAAAATGGAGTCATGTCTATTTCTCAAGACTGATATGATGAATGCAACCACAAAAAATAGTTACACATTATTAATAACACATACCCTGCCAACTACAGAACCACCTTCTTCAACACTCACAATTCGTTAGTAAAGGAATGTGCCAATATACCCAATACAACCCAAGGCATGAATGATATTACCGATGAATGGTTTTTTACTTCTGGTAAGGCAACCTATGAAAACGATATTTTTGCGAGATTTTCATGTATTCTAAAATTTAATGTTTTTCATTTCTCATTCATTATGATCGATAGAGAATTCCTCTATGAAACGCTTTTTTGTATAAAGACCGAATCAGAATTGCCGAAAACCTCTGAAAGTAGTATCACATTCATAGTACAATTTTTTCATATGTCGTAGGTCATGCTTTAATTTTTGTTTATAGTAATTCTCGATTAATTTGAAGTTAGCCTCAAACAAACACCCATTAAACTCATCATCGTTTAAACAGGTAAAATTTACAGCTACAAGGTCTGAATTTACGTGTTTGTTCTCATAGAAATCTTCACAATCCTTTAAAAGCCCATTCTCAATAGCATAATAGTAGAGCGGAGAACCTGGATAAGGAGTAACAGGACGTATCGTCCTAAGCTGTGATCCATCGTCATATTTTAAAAGAAATTCAACCCCTTTTCTCAGAGTTTCTTTATTATCGCCTATATTGCCAAACAAAATGTTTAAGCCTGGACTTATTCCAGCATCGAGTGTCGCCTCAACTCCTTTAACAATTTGCTTGGTTGTTAAAGCCTTGTTCATGTTTTTCAGTACTGTATCGTCCATGGATTCTATCCCATAATTAATTAATACACAACCTGCCCTTTTCATCAACTTCAACACATCAGGCTTTGCATAGTTCAGCCTTCCGTTGCAAATCCACTTTATATCCAATCCTGAATTCAAAAAACTTTCAGAGAGTTCAGTAGTCCGTTCAACAGATGACATTAAAAGTTCATCGTTAAATGCTATAAAGTTTACTCCATAATCACTATTTAATAGCCCCATCTCTTCAATTATACTTTCACTACTTCGAGGCCTAAATTCCTTGTCCATTCTATAACAAAAATTACACTTGAACATACACCCCCTTCCGGACAAGAGTGGCATTACAAAATCAGTTTTCTTTGCATATGGACACCTTCTGAGTTTATAAAAATCTACAGGAAAAAGATCATATGCAGGAAATGGTATTGAATTTACATCTTTAATCAAGGGCCTCCTCTTGTTTATTCTTACATCACCTCCGTCTCTATATGCTATCCCTTTGATGTCAGACAAAGGCCCACCACATTCAACTGCATTTAGCAATTCAACAATTGTCAACTCTCCCTCTCCCATGACTATCGCATCTGCACCAGTTTTCCTTAAAAAATATTCAGGTTCCGGTGTTGGCCCGTGTCCACCTATAATATAAAATGGTCTGTTGTCAGATCTATTTATCGACTCAGAAATCTTTAGAATTTTGCTATATTGATAATAACCTGCAATGATTCCAACCCCAACCATATCGTACACTTCTCTATTTAAGAAGTCATTAATATGGACTTCACTATAGTGGCTTTTATCCTGGTTGTAGATTTCTACATCATGCCCCTCTCTCTTAATCACTGAAGCAATATATGCAATCCCTTGAGGAAACTGATTTATATGCATTTCGTTATCGTAAATAATTAACAAAACTCTCATAGCATTATATCTTTTTATTTCTCCTTAAACTGTCAGTTGATACTATCACAATAAATTAATCTTCTGCCTTTATAACTTATTATAAAGAGACACGATGCTTAAGCCTCCACTCTCCATTCACTTTTTCCCATAAATTTGGCCGCTTTTCCCTATAAGCATTTATAACTTCCCAAAACTCATCTGCTGTCATATCGACATATCTAAGAAAATCATTGAAATATTTATCAGGGAAAATATGATCATAACGCTGTACCAGTGCAACTCCTTCTTCTCTGGTTAAGTGCTTTTCTCTAATCTCATGAGCGGCATCAGAAGTTGCACGGCCAATACCAAATTTTATATAAGATAAATAATAATGAAAAGGATCGGTCAGGTCATCCAGGCTGGCATATTTATTATATGTAGATTCCGAGTGGCCTTCCGGATTAGTTTTAAATCCATAGTGTTCGGATGCATAGTAATAGTTCTCTTGTGGGACCCATTTATGATAATACCCATACCAATGAAATTCGACACCTTTTTTCGTTAAGGCTTCCGTAGAAGGAGGTGAATAGTATTTTAAGGAGGGGTCCTTCACATCTTCTTCATTTAAGTAGCCGTTTTCGACACCAAACTGAAGCAATGCATCTGTCGTTGAGCCTTTATGATATAACTCAACAAAATCTTCGATGGGTTGGCCACGCTTATCTTTATTCTTTAAAGACCCTCCGTATTCAAGTTCACCGTTCTCTCCAAACACAACAAGCTTAATGTTAAGATCCAAGGCCACGTGAAAGGCATAACACATCTGTCCACGACCAAAAGGCTCGAAATGATTTCCTAGCAAAACAAATCCCAGCTTTGAGATATTTCTTTGTAAATGCCTATTTGGCGTAAAGAGGTGATTTGACAACCCGCTAGAGATCATATTTTGTAAATTTTGAAATCCTATTGTTGTATATAACAGTGGAGACCATGTAACTGTAAGCGGGTGCATCCCATATTCATATTTTAATTTATGTGCTATAACTCCAGAGTCTTTACCTCCACTGCATGGTACAACAACATCGAACTTATTGTCTTTACTTCTATGTTTATTCATTAACTCATCAAACTGTTTCTTTCGTGGACCCCAATCTATTCTATTAAATTTCTCTTCGACCCATCTGCATGCGCCGCAGATTCCTTCTTCATCAAATACAATACGCGGTCGTTGATTCGACACAACACATTTCTTACAAAACCTTACATCTTCTGGAAGAAACTGCAGTTGTCGTTCATAAGATGTTTTCTCGGCATGCCCCCTATATGGTATTTTATGTTTGTGCAGCTTAGGCAAATAAATGAAGTTTCCTATTTTAGCCACTTATATATTATCCTTCATATTCGTAACCGTCCACTCAGACATGTGTTCATCTGCCGCATATTCTATTATATTAATACTCAAAACAAAGTTTCTCAAAATCTGTAAACCTATTGTTCCACTTTTTTCAGGTGAAATTTACATCCTATAATATTGTCTTTCTTAATAACTGAACAAAATCTATTGGGGTCATAATCGGTTTCGGATATAATTGAATCTTTATCCTCAGGTACAACAACATACGAATGCACATAACATAAAATATCGCCTTCTGGAACATCTTTAAGTATTAACGTTTTTGACCAATTACTTTCTTCTGTAGGTGATGAATGATTCATACTATGCTGTGAGTTGGTAATCTGGTTCCATCCTATATGAAGGACTTTAATCTTTATACCATTATCTCCTGATGCCTTTAACTTTGAGGCTTTGCCTTTTATTAACCCTAACCCTTTGGACAGACCAAACTCTTATCGGCTTCATTATTAATAGCCTAATATTGCATTAAGCTGATAAAATCTCTCTTTAACTTTTGGATCACATTCTTTAATCATTTCATCTACGTCAAATCTACTTTCGGTAGATCGGATATCATTTACTATCTGTTGTGTCAGGGCCCCAAATTGACTTCCAGTAAATTCCGATATTCTTTTCACTGTTTTAGAAGGATCCCTAACAAGATCTTCGTAGATTAACTCAAAATAAATTTCCTTCGAGTTCTCAAGTTTTGATATTTCCTCATTTAGTTTAATCTTTTTTTCGGCAAATCGACAACATGCATATGCAGATTTAGTAATGTCATTAGATTTTAGCCAAAAATCAATATCCGATTCTGTTACTATATAAGGGACTTTACCCCTTTGAGTGTTGTTGAAAAAAGGCCACAGTACCGCAGAGTCCGTTGATAAACTATCTTGGAAAAACCACTTTTTGACCAACATGGAGCTAAACACTTGTTTAAGATCTCGTTTCAAGTCTATCACTTTTATTTTAGAATATTCACGAACCATAGGCATGATTAGGTCATACAAATTGCAAAATTTAAAAGCAAATCTTGTGTTTTTGGAATTTGCATTTTTGATGTTGTCCACAGCAAACAACTTTTCCAAAACCTCTTTACAAGGCTTCATATGTAGGATACAAGACCCTTCGTCCTTGACTCTGAAATTGTACCGGCCGTGGAGATAGTTTAAGTAATAATCGTAATACAGATATACTCTCACTAGATTTAAAAGTTCGCTATCTTTGATTCTACCCAAATGCTGCAGGTAGGCTAAATAAAAGAGAAGGGGAGGGTCATAGGCATATTCAATATCTTTAAAAGAACCGATCACCTTGCCGGTTATTGTAGTACCGGACCTGTAAATCCCGGTCACTACAATCATATTTCTCAATCCATCGTCAACACATTCGTTAAACCTGTAACTCGACATATTTCCCGCTACTCCCTGCATATATATTTAGTAAATAGTCCAACCGCCATCGACTATGATGTTTTGGCCTGTTATATATTTAGATTTATTACTTATTAAAAATCTTCCCACTTCAGCAATTTCGTTTGACTGC
>Ga0187833_10004470_pt1 | contig 13665 bp, 13 predicted proteins | sample ETNtaG_37_FD_167968 | JGI IMG/M metagenome (GOLD analysis project Ga0187833, IMG submission 167968) | Marine microbial and viral communities from oxygen minimum zone, Eastern Pacific Ocean - ETNP2014_SV_400_PacBio MetaG (Illumina Assembly) | ecosystem: Environmental > Aquatic > Marine > Hypoxic... | reverse complement strand
AGATGATACTTGCATATAATGCTTCCATCTGTCTTGCAAATTATTATCATTACAAGACTGCGGAAGAAGGCAATGACGCAAAAATTGGAGCAGACCTGCCAAAATTAGACTTTGATCTGGGAATGATGTCCATTGGTAAGTGGAACCAAGTTACACGTGATACTGCAAAGGTGTTATTTGATGCCACCAGCAAAGGCAAGAATAATGATTTTTTAGTTGATGATATTGGGTCTATGTACAAAAAGTCAAAGGTTACTGATAATATTAATAAGTTAATCAGTTTGAGGAACAAGGATGCACACGGCGAAGTCATATCTGATGACGAATTGGCAGATAAACTGAATGAACGCCAAAAAATGCTCGACCAATTGATGAAAGAAATGAACTATCTAGCAGGCTATAAACTTATTGTACCAATTGATGACGAAGTGAAGGAAGGTGTATTGGTGCATATCTGTAAGGACCTATCAGAGAATGCAGAAAATATCATTGAATTGAAGGATGAAATTGAATTAAAAACGGAAATAGATCGTTACGGTACCTACCTGTACAACACAAAGAAAAAAACATGCCTGGCATTGAATCCAATGGTTGTCAATTATAATTCATCGCCGGAAACTGAAGATATAGATGCCTACGTATATTCCAAAACAGCCAATAATAAAAAAGATCTCCACTATTCTAACTTCCAGGGCGCAATTGATTTGAAAGAAAGCAACCAGAGCTCTGTTGGGTCTCTGGCAACACCTCATGCATTATGCCGGGAATTTTCCAGGTTTAGAGTTCTAGTTGAGGATGAAACACTTATTAATCGTAAAGAGCCAAAGATTATGATCCATCGCAAATTTAAGTCCGGTTCTTCCATTATTGATGAAGATGTGTTTTTTGACGTCACCATTCAAAATAATGGTGATGCTGACGCCCAGGATTTACAGACAGAATTGGAATTTCCGCGTAAGGGTTTCGAGTTATACCAGGAAGTAAACGATGAAGACACTAAAGGTGGAAGTCAGTTTCAGAAAAAGGCGGTTATGATTGAAATACCTGAGTTGTCCGCCAAACAATCCAGTAAACATTCCTACAAGTTCAGGGCAAGGAATATCGGGGGTCAGTACCAGTTCGATGAAATGGAAATGACCTATAGTTTTTTTGATGAAAATTTGGAAAAAATGATTACACCGAAGCCTGATGAAGGCGTCAACGTGGCTCTGGCAGACCCAGTTATGCATCATGTGCTTGATCCTACCGACCCGGAAAGCCAGGTGCCAATTGTGAATCTAAAACTGTCATACAGTGACCATATGCCTAAAATTGGTGATGAAATTGACTTTATTGTGGTTGTGGAAAATATAGGAAAAAGCATTGCCACTGATGTGGATATTCACATTTTTCCGCCGCCAGAAGAAATGGACCTAATCAGCGGCAGCCCCAGCTGGAGAGGGAACATTAACCCATCGAGTAAAGTAACCCGGAAATTTAAACTCCGGCCGCGAAAACAGGGCATTTTTGGTATAAAAATGCGGGATATCCTATATACCAACTCCCAGGGTGATCTTTTTAAGACGTTAGCCTACGAAGATTACAAGATTCTGGTGCAGAACGATACAAAGAATAAATATCGTTTTATGATGGAAGATGTGTGGGAAGATCTTGTTGTAGAGGATACAGAACAAATGCAGATAGATAACCAGCCTGACTTTATAGACTGGATCGGGAAAAATCGGGAAAGCGCTCAGAAAATATTAAATGATGTTAAGGTCCGCGCTGTAAAAAACGTGCTGAATGATATTCTTTCAAGAATATCACTACCCGTAAAACAGATCACTAAATATGGCATGATCGGCTACTGCCTGGGTGATTATCCTTTTTTCATTATTGATTTTACCAATGCAGAAAAGATCAATTTGTTGTTATTGGGCGAGTTTGATAAGGATAAGTACATCCAGGAAAAAATGAAACCGCTGAAGGGTAAAAAACTTAGCTTGATGGATGATCCCATAACATGGAAAGGAAAGTTTACCAATTTCAGGTTTTATTCCATTGTTTTAAGCAGTTTAGGTGATGTAGGCGGTGCTCAAATACTCAAACGGCTGATCAATCAGTCCGTACGTTACGTTGAGAATACAGGGTATTACATGAGTCAGTTTCTAAGCGGCCTAGGTCAAAGCCTGAATTATGATGATTTATTCTCAAGAATCTATCTGACCGATAAACGAGTGGAAGGAAGAGTAAGTAAGGAATATCAAAAACAGCTATTAATACAATCTGTCTGGGTATTTCATGGAACGACAAATCTTACCTTTGTTGTGGAAAGAGTGAGTGGCTTGGCAAGGATACTAAAAGAGCTTGGTTATAAACGTACCGGTGAGTTTGACAATAATGGAAAATGGAAGGAAGGGACAAGTAAACTCACTAAATCTGTTCTACTTCATTACGGTAAAAAGTCTGATTCAACGGAACAGGAAATGACAGACTTGATCAAGAAACTTATTTTCGATATCGCGAAAGCTAATTCAATATCAGCATACAAAAATGATATCACCAATAAAGATAATCAGAAGTATTTTGAACAATTACTTGAATTGATGGAGGAAACGGAAGGACTAGAGTCCTTTCACTATCGTTCTGAAGATAAGGGAATTGTATTCTATAAAGGGGACGAGCTGCCGCTTTATCAGCCGGGAACAGAATATTTCTGTTTTGAAGATAAAACGAGGAAAACTACCAATATAACTTTGAAAGTTAGATATATGGACACTGATCTGTTTACTGAACTTGGTGAATCTGTAAAAGTAAACTTAAATGATTACTGGTTATATCATATAGAATATGATGTGTCAATCCAATCTTCAATTGATGAGATACTGCGTGCTGCTATCATCAATTCAGGTAATGGAAAACAACGGGTTTCCCGTGACTGGCTGCTGACCTGTATTAAGGAAAGTAAAGTTCAAAACCTGGATAAAATATTGCGTTGTACATTAGCTGCTGAAGGAGAATGGGTAAAATATTCGGAAATCGACAGTAAATTAAATATGTCAGGTTTAACTACCGTTTGGAATACAAGGAATCTTAAACATTTTCTTGAATATGATAATAGTTACCCTAATGAAAATGAGACGAAAGGCCGGGTAAAATTATCTTCTAATCGAAACCTGGTCAAATCAGTTTTAGACGATTTGGGTAGTTGAAAATAATAGCAAAGTGCTTATTAGATCATTGGTATCATAAAAACTAAAGAATAAATCATGTGGTGTATTAATGCTGACAACTGAGGTTAAAAGAAACTTGTTTTTAGCAAGTTTTCTTATCATTACTATTTATGTTCTATGTTTTGGTTTTCTTTCCTATCATGAATTCAAAGAATGGGAATTTTACCCGTTCTTTGAAAGTATGATAGGTGTTTTTATGAGTGCAGGTGCGATTGCAATTATCACGGGTATTATCCTTGTGTTTCAAGCTGCAATTCAATCCACACAAGAAAAAAACAAGGAAGTTTTTGACCATAAATTAAAACTATATAGCTACATCATAGATGAGATTCATAATATATTTCTTGTAAATGAGAATGAAGACTCCCCTCGTATTACCCCGGCGGAACGGGAAAAATTATTCTTTATGTTATTAAAAGTCGAATTGTTATCTAAACCTGGCACTTTTATGAAATTTTCAGAATTAATACGGAATATAGCAGATGATCTTGGTAGAATCAATGTCACTTCATATAAAGCGCTAACTGATTTTATTCAACAAGCCCGTGAAGATTTAGATGTGCAGGATCAAATGACTGAAGATGAATTATTTGCATTTAATACTGCTATACAAATCACACAAGCAGAAGCTAGTAGAGCATCTAGAGGGTTTGGCAGTAGATATTCCATTGCACGCGGTAAACACGAAGAGAAGGAATTAGAAACACGATTGATTGATTATTTTTCTGATAAAGATTGTAAAACAAAAAAACAGATGCGAAAAAAACAGAAATTGAGAAAAATATTTAATTTAATTCTAAAAAAAGATAAGATATACTCTCGCAAGGAGATAAAAGAAACAATAATTACTGATGGCAGTTGGAAAAGGCATTATAAACTTGACTGGGGTCCTAAAATGTATAAGAGTGCAGTCACTGGGAAAGAAAAAACTTATGATTGGTATGTGGGGAGCAGCATAGCCAGTATTTCAAGGGATTTTACATTCCCGAAAAATGATTTTGTCCGGCAGGTATTAACTTTTGAGATACGTGAAAGAAAGAAAGGGGAAGTCAAAAATGTAAATTCAATTAAAGATAATTTTTACATCGAAAAAGACTACAGATCATTGGTAAAAGGTGTTTTGAAAAAATTTAAGTAACCTTTATTCTAACGAACAAAATTATCCAACAAAGTTATAGATGATTCCCCAGAAAAATATTTATAAAACGAATTGTGGGGGTAACATTATAATAATTGAAAAAGTTAAGTCCCATTTAGAAGCACATCCGGGTATCCTTGGCCTGATTCCGGAAATTGTATCCAGGGTCACCCTACCCACAGATGGCAGCAGATTGGCAAGTCAGATCAGCCTTGGGAGGGTTGTGGGGCAAACCAGTTTAATAAATACTAAGAAAATAGGATTATCTGAGACAGCATGGTTTGCCGTCAGGAAAAACCGGATGAAAGCTAGTAGGGTTGTTCCTAATGCAGCTCCGGCGGACACAGACCTGGTATCCATTATTGCCAACCCAATTGGAAAAAAATCTTATGAACTGGTAACAGCCTGGTTTGGCGCTATGGCACCGAAAGAGCCCTGGGATCCGGACTTGGCAGATGATCCATCGGCTTACAAGGAATCAATCAATTTTTGGTGCAAGCATGCTCTGATCCATAATGCAGAAATAATGGATGACACATTTGAATCTGCTTGGGATATAATATTAACTTAGAGTAAGCATTCATCGCTTATCCTGTACTGTAGGCTATATCTTATATCACCATCAGTCTTAGTTGGTAAGTGATGAAAAGATCATCTATGTAGAAAGAATAACTTTTCTAATTAGTTACCCGGCTGTTATTCTGCTGCTTTGCCTAAAGTGATCTTATTATCAATCGTGCCACCACGTGGCTTTTTGATATTGACCTTCACACCCATTTCCTTAAACTTTTTTTCAACGGTTCCAACTAGCATTCTTCTCGAGATCTTAAAAGATTTTCCTCTAGGTGCATCTTCATCTCTAATTTCAGCAAGAGTTCTATTAGGGTTTTTGACACTGATATTACTTCTACCTTTTTTGACATCAAGCGTTAATTTGTATTCTTTTTTAAATGCTCGTTTTAAGGTAGATACTTTAGTATTTCCTCTTATACCTATTTCAGCCATAATTATATTCCTTTATTATTATTATTATGTTATTAAGATCTGCTGACTTCTCCAAGTGTAAGATTATCATCAGCTAGTTCCTTATTTCCCGGTAATGCGACCTGGACTTTAATTCCAAAGCTATCAATAAATTCTTTCTCTAGCCTTTTTACTTTCCAAGTAGCACGGATCTTAAATTCGTCGCCAGTACCAGGTGAATTTTTATCCCTGACTTTTGCTATGGTATGATCCTTGTTTGCAAATCTTTTGCCATAATAAACTCTAAGATCAGCACCAAAACTTTCCTTAAAATATTTCTGCAAAGTTTTTACTTTCATGTTTCCTTTTACATCAAATTCAGCAGATGTAAAGGTATCTTTTATTTTATTAAATATTCCCATATTATTTATTTACCTTTTAGAATGTATTTCCCACTCACATTAGCAATAGTTGTTCCACCTCTTTTTAAATTTTTGCCATCGAATTTGTATTGCGCCATATTTTATGCTCCTTTTTTTTTACGGATAAGGTAAATTTAGATAAATATATCCTTGGAATCAAGTTGTTAGTGGAACATAAGATGACTTCACTGACAATACTTTATTGGGTGTTGATGAAATAACCATCCTCTTTGTATAAAAGTGGGGATGGGGTAAATTGTAAGTGATGAAGAAACTTTTATTTATAGCATTGTCGGTCTAATTAACAAAAAGGAGAATAAAATGTATGGTTTGTTGGTGGGTTTGATTCTTATCCCTATAGCCATTTTTGTAGGATTGAGGTACCAAAAGAATTTGGAAAAAGAAGCAGATGAAATTCGTAGTGATCTAGAAAAGAAATTAGATGATGAGGAGATCGGTTCTATATTTTAATTTCTTATACACAAATATATATTTTTTACTATCTAAAATCTTGTACAAGCCCCTTCCTTTGACATACCAGCCTTTTTGTAAAAAAGTGGGGATGGGATAAATGGGAATAGCCTCCAAATTGATTCCTCTGGGTAAATTGGAAAAGCATATTTGGGTTTTTTGTTAGTGGGATAATGGGTAGATTTGGATATATAAAGTAGGAGAAATGAAATGGGTTTTTTAAAGAAATTATTTGGTATTTCAGATGAAGAAAGAGTACAAGAAGAATCAGAAAAAAAACCACTTCCAGAAGATACATGTGTTTTATGTGAAAAAAAGATAGACGAATTAATCCCAGAGTATGAGAATTTTAAAAACAAGTATGAAAATGGTATAAATAGGCATTTTGGTGGCTCGAATATGACAGGGTATAGTTTTTTTAAAGAAATAAAAGTTTATCAAGGTACTGCAATCGAGGGCGAAAAAATTTATCCTATTTGTAATATTTGTGGATTATATATTGAAAAATTGTATGGCAAATGGTGGTTCAATAGTAGAAGAATTGGATGGGCATCAGAAGCTACAAAACAGCTAATGAAAGTTGAAATTGATTTAAAGCCCGGAAAGAAATTACTAGATGATTTAGATTCAGATTTATCGGGATTAAGAGAAAAGATTGCTGATTACAGACCGCAATTCGAATCAATTCTTGAAGAAGAAACTAAAAACTATAATAATGAAAATCCAAAGACAAAATAATAGAATATATACCGCTATATAATTAATAATGTTTTACTATCAAGCCCCACATTCGTGGGGTTTTTTGTAATACCCACCTCTTTGTAAAATAGTGGGGATGGAATAAATGGGAATAGCCTCCAAATTGATTCCTCTGGGTAAATTGAAGAGATGAAGAGAGTACTATAATGCAGATGTACAGTATAGTTTGTAGGCTTTGCAATAGTCATAATATAAAAAGGACAAAATAAAGATGGAAAATTTAATTGGATTATTATTCATTGCAATTATAGTAATTGGTATTGTGACGTGGATATTAATTATGATATTGCGTGGACTTTTCAAAGGTGTCGCCAAAGTCGGTGGTGCGGTTGGTGGAAAAATTGGCGGAGCTGTAGCCGATGCCGGGACGGTCACGAAAGCACTAATTACCGATGACTATCGAGACTTAGAGAAGAAGCGCAAAAAGAACAAAAACATGGGAAAAAAGGTTGGCTCCGTAGTTGGTTCTGCAGCTGGAGTGGTTGGAGCAACAGTTCTTGGAGCTGATATTCTTGATGGAGCTGGTGGTGACACTGATATAAATGATACCAATAATATTGGTTCGGATGATATCCATATATCCGGGAATGAAATTGATTTGGATAATGATGGAAGGCTTGAAGGATATGATACAACGGGTGATGGTGTAATTGATACAAATGTAGATGGTGTAAAAATAACAGGTTTAGAAAGTGTTGATGGTTATACAAAAGCTGATGGCACTAGAGTAGATGGTTATGTCAGAACAACAGCTGACGGTTCAACTGCGAATAACCTTCGACCTAAAGGAATGCCCCGTTGGAAATGGAGAGAGCTAAATGGGGGGTAACAAACTATACAATTATTGTATTTAAATGGTTTGCTTTCTAATTCTCACTCCATCGAACAGCAAACCACTAACTCAAAACCCCCCAAATTGATTCCTCTGGGTAAATTGAAGAGATGAAACGATGATTAACTACAATAAAATAATAGTAAATGAGAGAATAAAATGAAAAATAAAATAAATCTAATTATAGCATTCTTTATGATATTTATAACTGGTTGTGATTTTAGTCCAACATCATCTTCTGAGCAAATTTCAGATTATGAAGTTATAGAAATGATTAAAAATGCAGAAAAAATAGAGATCTCCAATGATGAACTTCCCTCTCAATCTCAAGCCACTATAGAACAAGAATATTTTGAGTATGAAGGTTTGGCGAACTGGAAAGCCTCTGATCTTGGATATATGGTTGAATTATCAGGAAGAGGGCAGCGTTATGGAATGTTTAGAGAAGCCTACTTCAATATGGATGGAAGAAAACTTGACCCTAATGACCGTGATGCTGAAGATAGAGAATATGGAGATGATAGGCTAGACGAAGATTATGAATGCTTTGAATTAGTATTACCAGTAACCTACACTATGCCAGATGGATCTACCATTACCGTAGAGGATGAAAGTGGGTACGGTGGATTGAGAGAATGGCAGGGAAACAATCCAGATATTGAGGGCGAGTGGGGTATTTTAGAGGGAAAAACTGGTAAACTGAAGGTGATAAAACTTTCAAGCTAAACAGTCTTATATAAAAAAGGAGATTAGATTATGAGTTTTACTATTGAAAAGAATAGACACATTTTTGCTTGTTGGGCAGCAAGCAGGGCGGCAGGAGTATCGCCTCTCTGTAGGTTCAAAGTTGAAGATGGCAAAGATATGCTTAATGAGATATTCCCCAAAGGAAACGAAGGAATAACTAATGCATTAAAAGAATCGCAAGAAAAATTTGATAAATTTCATAGAAAATTGAGACAGGACATTATAAATACCAAGATTGTCAAAATGCAGAATGGTGATCCAATGTCGCATGGAGTAGCTGCTAAACTAATTAATTTATATTTTAAAACTATATATATATGTGAAAATTATAAAAATGATGAAGGAATTAAGTTTATCCACCCTCCGATTGATAGCCTTTTGCTAGAATCACTGAAAAAGAATGAAGAAAAGAATAAGAAGCTCTGGGGAAAATATAAATGGTCTAAAATGGATTCGGAACAATATCAGGAAGTGATTAATGGTATCAAAAAACTAAATCTTGAAGATGGATTATGGTCAATTGAGAAGTATTGGAAAGGGCATCAATAACAGCATAGGAACTAATCATGTCTTACTATCAAACAAAAGTACGAGATCAATAAGTCAATAAAATGACCAAAACTGAACTGAAAGGGAAATAAAATGGCAGAAGAAAAATGATTGAGTTAATAACAAAAAGACTCCTAATTAGGAGAGGCTTTCCTATTGAGTATTATAAAGCAGGATGAACTAATTTTCAATTTCAGGGTAAGAATAATTACTTGGTTTAAATATAATTATATTCATAGTATGTCCCCCCCCCTAATAGAGGGAAGGAAATAATAAATAACAAGGAGTTGATTATGGCTTATAAAAATCATGATATAATTCATTCTTTTGCTTTTCTGTATTGTGCTTTTGCTCATCTTACAGATGGTGAAATATCAGAAGAAGAATGGAAGGACATTGGTGGTAAAGTCTACGGTTGGCTTAAGGCCTTTGATCATGACGTAACTGGCGATGGCAAGATCGATGCTGATGATGTTGTTCAGATTGTATTTGAAGATGTGGCACCCTATTATGATAGTATGGACAATGATGGCCGTATATCTGAATTTGTGCGCATTATTGAAATGCATAAAGCTCAAGAATGGTGGACAAACGATTTGGCTACTGGCGTAGTAAAAGATCTTGAAGGTCTTGCGCGAGCTGATGGCAAAATGCTTGAAGGTGAGCAGAAATGGTTAGATCTTGTAGCTAAACAGTATGGAATTGGTTAGAGACTTTATAGCTAAACTGTATGGAGTTGCTGTACCTGCATAAGCATTATTTTCATACTATATGAATAATGTTATAGAAAAAGCCTCTAATTAATTAGAGGCTTTTTTTTTGCAATAATATATTTAATACAATAAAATAAGTTTTAGTACTCAAGCAAATATATCTTGTAAAGGAAATTATAATTATGAAAATCCAAAATGCCATCAACCGATTCGAGGCAATATCCAACAATACCGGAATATTAACAAATGAGATAAAAGCTGAACCTAATTCTGAAGAGAGAGACGAATTATGGGACATAACATGCGTCTTTGTAAAACAAATTTACAAACTGGACATTGACAAAAATGCCAGCCAGGACGAAGTGAATGAATTATGCCATTTTGCGATCGTAGCCCTGCACTGGAATGACCTACTGATAAATGATGAACGGTTTGCCAACGATAACGGGCGCTTTCGTCGGGATACGGTTGCCCTGGCAGCATGCCTGTTTACGAGGCTTTCACGGGATTATGAGCATTATCATTTCGTAAAAGATATGTTCATCATGCCGCATACCAGGGGCTCATTATTAATGTGGACTTTGAGATCAATCATTGACTGCAATCATGACAACCTGTTTAATATGTTTAAACCCGATTTTGCCAAAGAAGCATTAGATGAATACATGGATCAAGCAATGAATTATGGATATCTGAAAGAACTGCCTGATGACCATCCTATTGTCGATGTCTGGTTTGAAGTATATAGACGTTTTAGTTCCGGTAGGATACCCTATCAGTTCGTTTTAAACTATATTTGGAACGGTCCGGGAATCCCGGGAGGGTTTGGACTGCTGTCTGAAGACAGGGAGATGAATAAGGCTTATTTGAAAGAACAGTTGGAGCATAAACAGTTTCCTTCAGACTGGAGCTTTCACTGTGATTTAGCCTTTGTCTATCTGTTTTTTGCTTCTGAAACAGATCAGGATTTGTCAGAAAAAGAAATTATTCATATTAAACATAAAATTTGTGAGTGGTTATCAGGTGATGATGAAGAAAAAAAGGATCGTTCAGAAAAGATATATTTGCAGGCCTTCGATCTTTTTAAGCAGGATAAATCGAAAGACAGATTTGCGTTCTCATTAGAAAACATTAGAACATACTTTTATAATCTTTGGGCAGATGACGCACCTGAAAAAATTGATAAAAATTTAAGTTTGATACTTGAAGGTTTGGTCACGCTTGCTAAAGCCGATGAAAAAATCATTCAAGAAGAGTATGAGCTTGTTGAAGAAATCCGCAGCAGTTGGGGTATTGATATTAAATTATTTGATGAGGAAGTAGAAGCCCTGTGTAATGAGAAAACTACTGAAGTAACTGATGAATCGGAAGTAGAAAAAGAAGAGATTACTTCAGAGTATATAGAGGATTATCCAGGCGAATTGTATTGTGAGAATGAACACTGGTGGAGATCCGGACGACCGTTGCATATATCCAACTTCCCCAATGTTTTTGCTGGGACAGATCATAAAGCTGCAGATTTATTCCGCCGATTTACCCAGGAGGAGGTAAATCTGGTCGTAAACAAGATCAAAACTACCGGTAGTTTAATTTATTTAAATTTTGCTAGAGAAATACTTGGCGAAGAATTTGATTTACGAGGGATGAAAACTCCATTTTGGTTTATTCCTTTTGCTATTTATGGAAACGATAATGCTGGAGTATTATATTTTGAGCAGAATGGAATTTATAATAACTATGAAGATCCTTATACACTTTCAATGGTTATTCATTGTGATTTGTGGGAGGAAGTGTCTTGTGAACCGGGGTATAATGGATTAACTGATGGTTTTGACTATGATGTTGATGATGAGGATGTACTATCATCATTAAGGATAGATTATAAACATAAGGGTAATTTTGGATGTATTAATGTTCTTGAGACCCATGGCAAAGATTATGCATCTACACTGCCTATTGTCCAGGCTATTTGGGATAATGTCTGGAGCACAGTTGTTCAAAAATCAAAAGTAGCCGGATGCTTTCTATTAGGTCCTCCACCTATGCCTGAATTTTTTAATAGCTGGGATGAGCTATTAGATTGGGCAAAAACAGATGATTTGAATAAAACGCCTGGCAGAGATGAAGATACGAAGACAATTACAGCTAAAGATGCCGATCATACTGATTCTGATGGTCAAGCATCTGAAACTACTCTTCAACAAAAACTTGCAGAAAAACTGTTAAAGTTATATCCTAATGCGGATGTGAAGAAGATAGATGATGGAAATTATCTGGACATTCATATGCCTGATGTCCATCCAAAACGGGGAACGCATTTATGGTTTAATACCCCAAAAGCTGGCGGTATCAAGGTCGGTTTCTTCTGTAGGGACAAAGATTTTGTTAAAGAAGTGATAAAAAGAAACTCTGATTCGATTGAAACCTATAGTAATGGAATTAGGATAATTGGACATCCTACATTTCAGAAAGCAGAAGAAGCTGTAGAAGCGGTTGGTAGATTTATAAAAAACATGATTAAATAAAATGACGTAATAAATAGTAATTAATAATTATTAGACGATATGAATAAAAACCTAATTTAGATAAATAAGTATGTTATTCAGAAAAAGGAATTTCTCATGACGCATCCTAATTACAACCAGTGGTCTGCCGAAATACAAGATCAGTACGATAAAACGGCGGAAACGATTAAAAAGCATGGACATACTATCAAAAGTGTGGTTGATGGTAAAGGCAATCTTGAAAGGCCTTTTGCATATACATTGGCGCATCTTTCACCACCGGTGCTGAATTTCTTTCTTTTTTCCCCATAAAAGGTAAAGGACTTTCTGTTATTAGCGGGACAATGAACCGAATTATACGCTTAGTGCAAGATGGTGACCTTTCCCTCAAATCTGAGATTCTTAATGATGAGTATGTTTATAATTTACCCATCGCCATGGTTGTTCTAGATGATAACATTAAGGAGTAAGTAACAATGCTAGGTTTTGAAAAAAAATACCCAATGCTGTTTGAAAAGGGCATAATGGGTGCTGCGAATATGGGTGTTTTTGCTCCAATCGTTGTTTTTCTGATGGACCGCATAGTGAGCACCGATAATAAGCTCACCCCGGAAGAATCAGATATGTTTGATCAACTCTCACATGAATACGGTGACCTGTTTGGATTTGGTTCATCTAATTTCATGGTGGAATCCATGCGCATTTGCAACATCTATGAAAATTTTATTCATATTTCAGAGGATGCCCGCATGACGTGGGAAGCGGTTGAATTCGTGGCAAGTGAGTTTGACGATGAACAAAAAAAGGCTATGGTGGATATTCTTGAGCGTTTGGCCACCAGCGACAAATATCTTGATAAGAAGGAAATGTCCATCCTTTATGCTGCTGTGATGGGTTGCTATGAGGAAATAGACGCAGTCAATACGGTTTTCAGCAAATTTTATGAAAGAATTATTAAGATACACAGTGCTGATCACCAGATGGCTAAAGCGTTGATGAGTTTGATGAACTTCATTGCAGAAGATCCAAAGAGTGTTAAAATATCCATTCTAGGCCTTCCGGATCCGCGTGCTGAAGGTAATATTCCACCAGTGCTTTTTACATATGAAGAATTTGCAGATTGGATATTGCTTGTTTCTTTAATTCGGGCAAGCCAGCAAAGAAAAGCAAAAATGAACCATACACGTGTTTATTGGAACATGGGACCCATACATTCACAAAAGGGGTTGATCAAATTTATTAATTTAGAAAGTTCCGATGATGACCAGATTCAAGAAGCACTGGATTTTTCACGAGGTTGGTGTGATGCAGTTAAAAACGGAACCGGGAATGTGCCCTTTCCTGATGAACAAATC
>Ga0187833_10004468_pt1 | contig 13668 bp, 4 predicted proteins | sample ETNtaG_37_FD_167968 | JGI IMG/M metagenome (GOLD analysis project Ga0187833, IMG submission 167968) | Marine microbial and viral communities from oxygen minimum zone, Eastern Pacific Ocean - ETNP2014_SV_400_PacBio MetaG (Illumina Assembly) | ecosystem: Environmental > Aquatic > Marine > Hypoxic... | reverse complement strand
CACAGTCAGAGGTGGTCGGCCTGATCGGATCCAAAGAGGGTCTCTTTCATTTGTCCATGGCCTTTTTGGACCCGGACGATGTGGCATTGGTTCCCGACCCGGGTTACGCAGTTTATGCTGGCGCAGCCCGCTTTGCCGGCGCCGAGGTCGTGACCGTGCCCCTCCTGGAGCAAAATAATTTCCTGCCAAATTTGAGCGCCATTCCAGCCAATGCAAGGCAGCGGGCAAAATTGCTGTGGGTGAACTATCCCAACAATCCAACTGGGGCGGTTGCTTCCGAAGCGTTCTTTGCAGAGCTGATCGACTTTGCGCACGCTCACCAGATTCTGGTGTGCCATGACGCACCGTATCTGCATGTCACCTTCGATGGCTACCAGGCGCCCAGCTTGCTGCAAATGCCCGGTGCCAGAGAGGTGACAGTCGAGTTTAATTCGCTGTCAAAGACCTATAACATGGCCGGCTGGCGCCTGGGAATGGCTTGCGGCCATGCGCCAGCGGTTGCTGCACTCCATTCGCTGAAGAGCAATGTCGATTCCAGCCAATTTCCGGTGGTACAGGATGCGGGGATAAAGGCCCTGACCGGCGATCAGAACTGGTTCGCAGAGCGCAATGCGGTTTACCAGGAACGGCGCGATATAGTTTTAAATGGCCTGTCTCAGGCTGGTCTGATTGCTTATAAGCCGCAAGCAGCAATGTATGTGTGGGCGCGAATTCCGCAGGGGAGACAATCGGCGGAGTTCACCAGCGCACTACTGGATGAGACCGGTATCTCGGTCACGCCCGGATCATTCTTCGGTGAGTGCGGCGAAGGCTACTTTCGCATCTCGCTGAGCACAACGACACCGCGCGTCGAAGAGGCAATGAAACGAATCTCAGCCTGGGTGTAAATCCCGGGCGCGAAAAACAGACTGGAGATGCCGCGCTTTGTGGCCGAAAAAATCAGCGCACAATCCCGGCTCAGTGTATTACAGGCTGCGCGCTGGGTCAACCGCCGCGTGGCTGCCGAGCACGCTCCCGCACCGGGGCATACATGCGCGTGCAATATTCCTTCACCATGCGCCGGGCGCTGAACACCGGCGTCACGCTGGCGATGGATGCCTTCATCATGCCAATCCACTCGCGTGGAAGCCCGTCGCCATCGCGACGATAGTAGAGCGGAACCACCTCGTCTTCCAGTAGTTCGTAGAGCAGCCCGGCATCGCGCGCGTCATGCTCTTCCGCCTCCGCCGGGGTAGTTTCGTCCCCGATTGCCCAGCCGTTACGGCCGTTGAAACCCTCCGGCCACCACCCATCCAGGATGCTCACGTTGAGCACCCCGTTCAGGGCCGCCTTCTGACCGCTGGTGCCGCACGCCTCCTGCGGGCGGCGGGGGGTGTTCAACCAGATATCCACCCCCTGCAGAAGTTGCCGGGCGACGTTCTGATCGTAATCCTGAATGAACGCCAACCGCCCGCCACACTCCGCGCTGGCCGCCGCCCGGAAAAGTGCTTGAATAATGTGTTTGCCGGGCTCATCGGCGGGGTGAGCTTTTCCGGCGAAGATAATCTGCAGTGGACGTTTGGAGTCATACAGCAAAGCCAGTAGCCGTTCCATATCGTGCAGCAGCAGCCCGGCCCGTTTATAAACCGCGAAACGGCGCGCGAAGCCGATCGTCAGCGCATCCGCATCGGGCAGCGCGCCGCCTCTTTGGGCCACTCTCGCACGCACGAAAGCGTGCAGCTTGCGTTTCAAATGGCAGTGCGTCTCCCACAGCTCCTCATCCGGAATTGCCTCCACGCGCTGCCAGGTCTCCCGCTCATCCAGCCGCTCGCGCCAGTTCTCGCCGAGGTAGCGGTCGAAGAGCAGCACAATGCGCCGCGCCAGCCAGCTTTCGGTGTGCACCCCGTTTGTGATGTGCTCAATCGGGATTCCGCCACGCTGGCGCTGCGGCCACAGATGCCGCCACATGCGCCGGCTGACCTTCCCGTGCAAAGCGCTCACGCCGTTGCGCCGCGCGGAACAGCGCAGCGCCAGCGTGGGCAACGAGAACATGCGCCCGCGCCAACCCGAAACCGCCGCCAGTTCCATGAAAGCCTCCCGCTTTAACCCCATCCGCTCCCGATAGCCGCACAGATATTTGTCGATCAGCGCCTCGGTGAAGACCTCGTTCCCCGCCGAAACAGGCGTATGCGTGGTGAAGATTGTGCTAGCGCGCACCGCGGCCACCGCGGATTCGAAATCGCTGCCGGTGGCCACGCGCTCGGCCACGCGTTCCACAATCATGAAAGCGGAGTGGCCCTCATTCATGTGCCACACGGCTGGATGGATGCCCAGAGCGCGCAGCGCGCGTACCCCGCCGACTCCCAGCACCAGTTCCTGCGAGATGCGTGTCTCCCGGTCAGCGGCGTACAGCCGCGCGGTTAATTCGCGGTCGGCGGCGCTGTTTTCCGGCAGGTCTGAATCCATCAAAAAGAGCGGCGTGCGCCCGACCTGCAGCCGCCAGATGCCAAGCTGCAACGCGCGCCCGGGCAGCTCGACCGCGATGCGCAGCAGCCGCCCATCACTTTCGCGCACCGCCTGCATGGCCTGGTCGGCGTAATCCAGATTCTGCCAGTATTCTTCCTGCCAGCCATCCGCGGCGATGCGCTGTCGAAAATAGCCCTGCTGATAGACGAAGCCGACACCCACCAACGGAAGCCCGAGATCGGAGGCGGCTTTGCTGTGGTCGCCAGAGAGCACGCCCAGCCCGCCGGCGTATATTGGCAAGCTCTCGTGCAAACCGAACTCTGGCGAAAAGTAGGCGATGACCGCGTCATCCCAGTTCGGAAAAGTACGCCCGAACCATGTCTTCCGCGCGGCGAGGTATGCGTCAAAATCCGCCAGCGCACGGTCGTAATCCTGCTGATAATACCGGTCGTCGGCCGCCTGTTGCAGTCGGGCGCGCGGGATTGCGTTCAGCAGGCGCACCGGATTGTGATTGACCATGGCCCACAGATCACGGTCTAAGTCGGCGAAAAGCCTGCGGGCGGCCGGGTTCCAGATCCACCACAGGTTGCGCGCCAGTTCGCGCAGGCGCTCAATGCGCGCGGGGAATATGGTCTGCCCGCCTTCGGGCGGATTCTCTGGGTACGTTTCCATCGAAAGGGAGGTTTACGCGCGCTCGCGCGCGAGCGTACAATATACCAGAAAAGCCATCGCTCGGAGCTATTTCTTCGCAATGAATCCGATTCCTGTCCGCCCCTTCGACAACCAGATGCCACAGATGCAGGCCGTGGCTGCGCGAGCTAGTGCAACCCGCCGTCGTTATCGGCACGGACCTTCCGCGGGTCAAGCGTGAGGAGATGCTGGCAAAGGTTGCTGCAGCGAAGAGCCTGAGCAAGGTTGACCTACGTGGTTCTGCCTGCTTTAGGGCGACCTAACATGAAGATGTTAGTAACATGCACTATGGCATTGGCCTGTGCTCTGGCAGCCTGCAACTCGCCGGTGACCGGAAAGATTGCTGCAGGCGGGGGGGACGGATTAGGGTATGGGATAGGGACAACCCACAGGACTGAACCGGACAAAGTGTCCGCCGGAGAGAATGAACCAGCATCAGCACCTCAGCGCGATCAAGAATTGGTGCATAGTACGGAAGACTCTATGGCGCCGCCGGATGAAGCCGGCCATGACACCATGATGGACAAGATGTTGGCCAATGGCATGGTTGAAATGGAAGAGATGGAATCAATGCACGCCGATGATGAAATGGAAGACATGACAGAGCCTATGATGAACGCGATGATGATGGCAATGACGGAAGGCATGTATCAACGCCACCGCGCACCGATCCCGGCGGATTATGCGGGACTGCACAACCCAGTGGCTGCCGGCTCCGCATCGCTAGCACGCGGGCAGGAAATCTACAGCGAAAATTGCAGAACATGCCACGGCGTGAGTGGCCTGGGCGATGGCCCGGATGGGGCACAGCTGAGCCCCGGCCCGGCACCAATAAAAATTTCAGGCCAGATGTTGAGCGATGAATATCTCTTCTGGCGCATCAGTGAAGGTGGAGAGGTATTTGATACCGCAATGCCAACGTGGAAAAGAATTCTGGATGAACGACAGCGCTGGGATGTGATCAATTATGTGCGCGCGCTAGGGCGGTGAGTATCGTTCCTTTTGGCCCCAAGAGATACCGGCCGCGCCTGTAATCGCAGCCGGGGCCAAGCTACTCGCAGCGGGAAGTGGCGCTGGTACAGTCAACAAGTTGCTGTGTCAGCTCTAAACGAGGGTCTACCGACTTTAAAAAAACGGAGAGAGAGAAAACAAAACGCTCGCCTTTCACCAGGCGAGCGTTTTGTTTTCCGGGCATAGCGCACATTCAGGCGCAGCCTGAGATCATCCAGTGATTAGGCAGCCCATACGAAGAAATACAGGGTCGCCAATCCTGCCACCGCCACATAAGCCAACGGGAAAAGCCAGCGCGCTGTGACGTCGATCATCCTCGACGCTTCTTCTTTTCCGGCACTAAAAAGACTGGCCTGCATGATGTTCTGCACAATGGAAAGCGCCAGAAACACGTAGCTCATCAAGAGAAGCGCGTCCATAAAGGTTGTGTAGGCAATGGGCGGCAACTTGTCAGCCACCAGAAAGTTGAAAGCCACAATGGTCAAAAGGACCGTAAATGACACAGCCAATTGGTCCGACACGCTCCCGCTTTCAAGCCAGAACACAGACCAGGAGACCGCGATTATCAGTGCCAGTGGCAAGATGACGCGCAGGATGTAATAACCAGACTTGCGCGAAACGTTGATCGCAATCTCAGCCACCGGGTAGTAGAAGGCTGTCTCTTCGTCCTGGGGTTCAATACCGTAGGCCGTGTCGGTTTTGGTCGTCCCGCTGATCTGGTTCACAGTCCATTCCGCCAGCCGGAAGTCTGGACTTGCATCGGTTTGAATCTGTTTGAAGACCACCTGTCGCGAATCGTAGTCGAACGTGGTGATCCGAAGAGGGAGCACCTGGCTGTCAAACGGAAACTTTCGCAGGTCCATCGGTCCGGCCAGCAGACCGTTGAAGCGTTCCTCGTACTCCACAAATCCATCCTCGTAAACCCGCACCGAAGTGTACAGGTTGCGGAAAGGCTCACCTCGCGAATTGATAATCTCAAACTGGGGCGACCAGATCTGCTCCTCAATCACGCTCAGCGCCGCATCCCCGCTATAGCTTTTGACACCGCCCATGACGAAGCTAGGTTCAATTTGCGATCGCATGTCGCCGGCCGCCAGGTGGCGTCCTTCATCCAAGGACGCGCCCGCTTCTTCAGCAGCGGCCTGCTCACTTTCTTCCTCCTCCGGCTCCACCTGGATGGCCGGACTGAAGGCGGCGCGCTCGTCGTACCATCCGGCATACAGCAGGCCTTCCACCTGGTATGACTCAGACTGTACGTCAATCTCGGGGATATCCAGGAGTAGGAACGACAGATACACTTCGGTGGGACTGTCCTCATTAGGTGGCGGCGTGCCGGAAGCAGGTGCAGCGCCGGCTAGCGGGACCAGCAGCAGGCACAGCAGGAAGAGTCCGGCGACAAGCAGCGACCTTTGCCACCACCTCCCAGTGCGCGAGTGTATTAATCTCTTAGTCATAATCTTACCCCTCCTCCAGACCTGGTTCAGGCGGGACATCCGTTTGCGTGTTTGTTTCTCGTGTTATCAGGATAGCCCCTATTGTGCCACATTTGTGCTGTCTGAGACGCTCATCCCCCGGTGCTTACCTCTTCAATGGCCTCATCACCCTGCTCGGTTTCAGCGGGCGCCTCACCTGCCAGCGCCACTTCGTGCTCGTCATCGGCCAGCGCTGGGTCAAGCTCTGTCGCGGCCGCGTAATCAGCCTGGGCCTGCTCGCCGCGCCCCAGTTCGAGGTAGGTCTTGGAACGCCCTAAGAGATGGGCGCCGTTGGCCTCGTCAAGCTCGATAGCGAGGTCGTAGTCCGCCAGCGCAAGGTCAAGTTCCCCCAGCGCGCGGTGCGCTTCGGCGCGGCCGGAATAGTAACCCTCCCGCGCCGCACGTTGCGCCTGGCGCGCTTCCGCAGTTGCCTGCTCCCATTGTGCCTGGGCGGCCTCACCCGCTGTCTCTGTTAATTGGTCTTTTGTCGCCTGGTCTACGGCTTCCCAGCTCTCGGCCACGGCGGCGCTCTCCAACAGCTCTAGAGCCCGGGTGTAGTCAGCGACCGCCAGGTCGAGTTCCCCCACTGCGCGATGCGCTTCGGCGCGGCCAAAATAGTAGCCCTCCCGCGCCGCACGTTGCGCCTGACGCGTTTCCGCGGTCGCCTGCTCCCATTGTGCTTGGGCGGTCTCACCCACCGCTTCTGTTAATTCATCTTTTGTGGCCTGGTCTACAGCATCCCAGTTTTCAGCCACGAGAAGCTCAAGAGCCTGGGTGTAGTCTGCAGCCGCGAGAATGTGAAAGCTTCTGCCGCCAAGACCGCACGGAGCTGACGACGGGGCGTGGGGCAAGCAGGCCTCGCTTAGTGTCACATAAGTCGCAGCGCGAGAGCCGTAGTAGATGTAGGTTTCCGGATCAGCTCCGATGGCTGCATTCAGGTCCTCCAGCAGAGCGCGATAAGCACCGATCCGGGCGGCGAGATACCCGGCGTTATCGGGCTCTGCCGCCACCACCACATCGTAGTCCGCCACAGCCTGTGCGGGGTTACCCTGAGAGAGAAGCGCCGCCGCCCGCTGCGCGTATAGGTCTGCGCTACCGCCGGTCAGCTGGATTGCGCTGCTCAAGTCGGTGACGGCCAGCCTTATATTGTCCATGGTAGTGTGCAGTTCAGCCCGATCTACGTAATAGACGGGCTGGCGCGGGTTGAGCGAAATGGCGCGGTTGTAATCCGCCAGCGCCAGATCATTCGCCTCCGATTCCTGGTGCAGGTCACCGCGCTGTTTGTAGTAAGCGGCGTTGCCGGGGTCGAGATCGATAGCTTGTGTATATTCAGCCAACGCGAGGTCGTCCTCGCCCAGGGCATGCTGCGCAATAGCCCGCCTTCCGTAGAACTCGGCGGTCGTCGGCTCGATTGCAATGGCCGTCGTGTAATCATCTATCGCAAGATCGTTCTGGTCTAACGCAGCGTAGGCATTGCCGCGCGCCCGAAACAACCCCGCGTCCTGCGCGTCGTGCTCGATAGCGGCGTCGTAGTCCGCAATCGCAGCCTGATAGCTGGCCTCACTGTCCGTCTCAGGTTCAGCCTCAGCCTCACTTTGCTGGCCTAGCGCCAGATAAGCACTGGCGCGCAGCTGGTACAACTCGGTTTCGTCGGGGTTGATAGCCAGGGCGCTTGAGAAGTCCGCGATGGCGCTTTCCAGCTCGCCGAGCGTCCCTTGCAGCGTGCCGCGCTGCTGGTAGGTTTCAGCGTTTTCGGCATCCAGCTCCAGTGCGCGACTGTAATCGTCGACGGCCAGCTCGGTCTGCCGCAGGAGGGCGTGCACGCCTGCCTGTGCCAGTACCGCGTTCAGGTTCTCTGCATCGGATGACAGGATGCGACCCAGGATGTCGAGTGCCCGGTCAAATCTGGTGGCGTCGCGCGCCTCGGCACTCTCGACAGCCGCATCGATATCCTGCACGGCCAGTCGCGCCTGCAGAGCTTCGTAAGCATACGCGCGCTCCAAGTAGTATTGAGCGTACGGAGAGAGGTCAATTGCGGTGCCATAGTCTGCGATGGCTGCATCCAGTTTCTCCATTGATAATGGGTCGGGAGAGCACCCAGGTGGCAGGTCTACCTGCTCCTCTTCTTCGGCCTCGATTTCCTCAGCAGCTTCCGGCTGCTCTTCTTCGGTCTCAACTTCCTCACTGATCACCTCTGCTTCCTCAGTAGCTTCTGGCTGCTCTTCTTCGACCCCGGTTTCCTCGCTGGTCGCCTCTGCTTCCTCAGCAGCTTCTGGCTGCCCGCACACCACCATCATCAACCCGTTCGCACGCTGCGAATACAGATGTGCCGCTTCCGGTGCCATCTCGATGGCATGGTCGAAGTCCCGCAGCGCAGCAGCCACATCTCCCAGGGCCGCCAGTGATGTGGCCCGCCCCGCATAGTATTCTGGCAACGGTGTCCACCCACCAACCGGGCTGCCCGGCTGCTGCAGTAATACGGTCGGCTCGGGGAGCGTGTATAGCGAAAGTGCCTGCTCGTAATCCTCGAGTGCCTCCTGATAGTTGCCTAGGCCCAGGTTGGCCTCGCCGCGCGCGCTGCGGAACCGGGCATCATTCGGGAACGCCTCCACCGTCAGGTCAGCGTCCGCCAGAGCCAGCTCAAAGCTCCCCGCTGTAATCAGGGCAAGAGCGCGGCTGAGATAGTAGTCAGGGTTACTCGGGTTCAGCTGTATTGCCCGAACGTAATCAGCGACTGCCTGCGTGGGGTTACCGAGGGAGACAAGCGCCTCCGCCCGCAGGAAATACAGCTCTGGGTTTGCCTGTGACAGTTGGATGGCGCTACTGAGGTCCGTAATGGCGTCCGCAAAATTTTCCTGCGCAGTGCGGAGGTTGGCGCGCCCCAGGAAGTGCTGGTAAGAGGAAGGCTCCAGTTCGATGGCGCGCGCGAAATCATCGTCCGCCAGCTCAAACCCGCCTTCCTGGACGAAACCGCTGGCGTGGACTCTTGTTTCGGTGGCACTGTGGCTTTCCGCCCGCAGGTTGTGCAGTCCCCCATTTCCAGGATCGAGTTCAATCCCGCGCGTGAAATCTGCGATGGCCGCTGAATACATACCACGGGTGTGATAGGTTTGGCCTCGGGCTCCATAGAGCGCGGCACTGTCGGGTTCAATTTCGAGGGCACTGGTGTAATCGGCACCCGCGTTGGCATGTTGTCCCAGGGCTGTGTAAACCCCCGCGCGCGTTGTGTAATAGCCGACGTTCAGCGGGTCATTGGAGATGGCGCTGCCGTAGTCTTCCGCGGCCCGGCCGAGGTTGGTTTCTTGCGCGCGCTGCTGCGACATGACCTGGTAAAGTTGGCCGCGGCGGAAATAGACCTCACTGTTTTCGGCATCGAACTGGATCGAACGGGCATAATCGGCCAACGCCAGCTGCGCGTTTCCGGACGTCAGTCGAGTGTCCCCCCGCGCCAAGTACAGCTCCGCATTCGTCAGATCCAGCGTTATGGCCTGGCCATAATCGGAAAGCGCCTGCTGCAGCCACTGGGCCGCCTGCTCTTGTTGATCCTCCTGCTGCGCGACCTGCTGGCGCAGGCCCATATAGGCCTCGGCGCGCTGCGCATAGCTGGTAGCCCGCGAGGTATTCAGACCAATGCTGCTGCTGAACTCAGTGACAGCTTGCTGAAATTGACCCGCTTCCAGATAGACCTCGCCGCGCCGCAAGTATGCGAGGTCGTTGGCGGGGTTGAGAGAAATCGCGCGAGTGTAGTCCCCTAGCGCCGGTTTGTCGGCATCGATCGCGCGGTAGGCGTCCCCTCGCCCGACGTACAGCTCGTCGTCTTCGGGCGCAGTCTGAATCGCCTCATTAAACACGTCGATCATGCGGTCTGCGTAGTCGGAGTTAACGAACAGCGGATCTAGTCCTATCGCGATCTCGTAATCGCGGAGAGCCCCATCCACATTCTCCAGTGCCAGCCGCACCACCGAACGGTTGAAGTGTGCGTCGGCCAGACTGGGGTCCAGACGGATAGCGAAACCGAAATCATCGACTGCCAGGTCATAGTCCCGGCGGGCTGCGTGGATGGCCCCTCGCGCGACGTACAGGGCAGCTTCTCCCGGCACCTTCTCTATCACGGTATTGAAATTCAGCAGTGCGCGCTTGTAGTCTCCCTCGTCCATGTAACCCTGAGCCCCGAAGCGCAGCAGCTGATCCAGCGACCCGGCCTGCTGTTTCGCTGCCGACAGGATTGGGTCCAGCGAGGCTGCGGCTAGGTAATCCTCCAGCCCCAGCGCAGGCGCCTGCAGTTGCAGGTCGGCCGCGTCACGGTAGTAATGTGCCTGTGAGTGTATCGGATCCAGCGCAGTCGTGTGGTCAAAATCCGCGATGGCGCGTTCGTAATCCCCCAGACGGTAATAGGCTAAGCCACGGCCGTAGTAAGCCTCACTCGCAGCAGGTTGTTCCTTAATGGCTGCACCGAAGCGGGCTACTGCACGCGTGTAATCCCAGTCCTCCAGGGCGGCAAACCCTTCGCTGATCCGGATGGAGACATCCACGAGCGGCGCAACTGCATCCTCCGGCAGCGGCGTGGACACCGCCACGGCATGCTCGCCGAACGGCGAGGCAAAGCTGCGATCCGGCAGGTGTATGAACCATCCCGGAGCCCCCTCGGCCACCGCGTAACAGCAAACCTTATCGCCTGCTCCGTTGAGGAAATAGACGCTACCATTGGCGTCAAGCATCTCGGTGTATAGGTTGCCCGCGTCATCCGCCCAGGTGTTGCCGAGACCGTAATGGGTCAGCAGCAGGTCGCCGGCTCCCATGCTGACCGGTCCGCCTGCAGGGGTGCAGGCAGCAAGGATCAAGGCCACACAGGCGACGCTCAAGCCTAATGCACGGAGCATGTCGGGCTTCTTGTCTGCTGTTATCGGCGCTTCAGTCATATGATTGCTCTGGATATTCGCTGAATGTTTCTGCTTTGTGCAGTATATTGAGCAGACCCAGCCAATCAGTTAATCCGTTTCGTGTTCGGGTACTTAGTATACCTGAAAATCTGGAAAACGGGAAAGTATACCTAGACAAGGGCTCCACGCAAGTTTTGCGTTGAACATTTCTGCTTTATGCAGTATAATGAGGGGACCAAGCAAATTATGCAGATTATTGGGCTGAATTAGCCCCAGCTGTTCCCGCCACGTTAGCTGCCGTTGCAGTGGCCTGACGACGCCCGCATGCGCTCGCTCAAGCGGTCTGCGTAGAGGTGAACTACATGGATACGGCGCGCTCCACACATCACACTCGCAAACGGGCTCGGTTCCGAGCGGCACACCTGTTTGACTGCCTACTCGTCTTCGGTGTGATCATCACCAACAGCCTGCTGGCGGCCTGCGCTCTCGCTGATGTGGGCCAGCCGGGGGCATCGCTCCCCGACGGCACTTTTATCCGCAAGGCCGGTTTCGGCAACCAGTGGCAGGATGAGGCCGGCCAGCGCTACACTGGGCTGCAGGACCTCAACGGCAACACCTACTTCCTCAACGCAGCCGGTGAAACAATCTGCTGCTACTCAATGGAGGGCAACCAGTTGGTGTATGACTCTGAGTTGACCCTCGCTCCGGCGGCCGGGCCCGAGGCTGCCCCCGACCAGCAAGCGCCCATTCGGGCGATTCTTGCAGGCGGCGAAACGCTACTGCGCTTGGGGCTCGGCAACGTTTGGATCAATTTCACCGGCCAGCACTTCAACGAGATGCTGGACGGCAACGGCAGTGTTTATTTCCTGGACGCCGAAGGCAACCGTTGGTGCTGTTACGTGGAGGAAGAAGGAGTCCTGGTGGAACGGCAGGATCTCTCGTTCCTTACGCCGTATAAGCAGACCGGTGTGGACATGCCCGTGCGAGTGTACGGGCCGGCCGGGGGGGGCACGCTGGACGTTGCCATCGGCGAGACAGGCGAAATGGTGGCCGACCTGGGCTTCCGGCCGGACAAGGACGGATTCAGTTTTGCCAATTTTGGCGCCGACATCCCCCAGAGCGTGCTGACGGTTGACGAGTTGCGACGCTTGTTCGGCACGATGGGCGTGTGCGCTGACGTGTCGGGCGAGCGCTGTATTCCCTTCCCGGCCGCCGAAATGTGGATGAACCTGGTGAACGATTCCATGACGGCCGGTCACTGCGAGGGTCTGGCTTCGCTCAGCCTGCAGCTCCACCAAGGGCTGGGTAGTGCCGATAGCTACGATGTGGCCGCCGGGACCACTTATGATCTAACCACAACCACCGAACCACTGATGCGCGACATCGCCTACCAGTTCTCGCTCCAATTCCTGGAACCGGTCGCCTCGGCGTATCGGGAATACCAGGCGCTGCCGCCCTCCGCCATTCTGCAGACGCTGATGGATTCCTTCCAGGGGGGCTCTGGGGATACCTACACACTGGGCATCTACAGCGAGATGGGCGGCCATGCGGTGACGCCCTTTGCGGTGGAGGACGTGGGCGACGGCGTCTTTTGGGTGTGGGTGTACGACAACAACTGGCCTGGTGCGCCACGCTACATCGCGTTTGACGTCGTAGACGAGGTGTGGGCGTACTCGTTTGCTGCGACCAACCCGCGCGAGGACAGCAGCCCCTGGTTTGGGACAACCGGCTCGCTGGACTTGACGCCGCTGTCGGTGCGCGAAAGGAAAATGGAGTGCCCATTCTGTGCCGTCACGACCCTGGCAGGGGCAGAGAGCAGCGGCAGTCTGAACGCGCGCAGCATGGGACAGAAGACGGCTGCTACGCAGGCCTTCGTGGCCAGCAGCCAGGCGGGCAACGCCAGCATGTGCATCACGCAAGGCGACAAACAATTGGGTGTCTGCGATGGAGAGAGCAAGAACGAAGTCGAAGGCGGCAGTTACACCGCGCTGAAACTGGCTGTGCTGCGGCAGGATGGAGCGCCCACCGGCATGTACCGCACCATCGGTTTGGCCTCTGTTCCGGCTGGTGTGCAGGTTGAGGTAGCGGCGGAGGTTGATCCAATTGCGGGACTGCTGGAGGAAATAGCGGCCGAGTTGGCGGCAGAGGCCGCCGCCGCGGGCGATACTGTGGCATCCGAAGCGCCGACCACGGTGGACATCGCCATCGGCGGATTCAGCGCTGGCAGTAGCGTGGTGGTGGAGACAACCACGGAAGTCGCGCCGGCGGCCGGTGAGGAAGCGGCAGTGGAAGAAGCAGGGGTGGAAAAAGCCCCAACCCTGGTAGTGGACGAGGCCGCTAATTTTTCGGTGAGTGCTGACGCCGGCGCGGATGTGGCGGTGGCGGCCGGACCGCTGAAGGTGGACATGGCAGTGACCGAGGGTCAGGACTTTTCATTCGAGGTGGATGAGACTGGCCAGGCCAGCATCGGGGTCGCCGACACGGAAACCGGCGAGACGGTGTTCGAGGCCGAAGCTGATACCAGCGGCGACATGGGCGGCGCGGCCGTGGTGGGACTGAGCTTTGAGCAGGACGATGCCGGCGATTTCGAGCAGTCCACCAGCTCCACCATCGTGACCGATGAGGGGATTACTAACGAGGTCGAGGACGCAGCCGGGAACACTATGCGTATTACCGAGACCAGCGAGGGCGGCGTCACAGCCGAATTTGAGGACGCGACCGGCAACGTGATGCAATTGGACGCCGAGGTACTGCTCGGGCCTCAGGAGGAGGCGCAGGACGAGGGCGGCACACCCGGGCCGGGTGGTGACGCAGGAGGCATTGGCGGTGATGCCACTGGAGCGGGCGAGGGCGACTTTGGAGGAATGGGAGGCGAGGGCGGCTTTGGCGAAATGTTTGGAGGTGGGGGTGGATTTGACATGGGCTCCATGGCGGCGGTCTTTGACGAGCACTTTGGAGCGATGGGCGAGGAAGGAGGCCCGCTGATGCCGGGCGGACTGGTCGAGTTCGATCCGACCAATGATGTCGGTATGTTCATGGACATGATGATGACCTCCGTAGACCCCTTCGGCGGTGGAGAAGGCCCGGACCCGATGGCGGTCATGGACATGATGATGCATGGGCCTGGCCCCGGCGGCGGCTTCGGCGATCCGATGATTGGCGGCGGCTTC
>Ga0187833_10004467_pt1 | contig 13668 bp, 10 predicted proteins | sample ETNtaG_37_FD_167968 | JGI IMG/M metagenome (GOLD analysis project Ga0187833, IMG submission 167968) | Marine microbial and viral communities from oxygen minimum zone, Eastern Pacific Ocean - ETNP2014_SV_400_PacBio MetaG (Illumina Assembly) | ecosystem: Environmental > Aquatic > Marine > Hypoxic... | reverse complement strand
CTAGAAAAAATTTTGATAAAAAAATAATCTCAGAATTAAGAAAAATTACAAAACTTCCATTAAAACCGACAAATAATAAATTTGCTGCTCTAGCTGCTCATGATGCAATCGTAAATTTTTCTGGAACTCTGAACACCACTGCGGTTTGTTTAATGAAAATTGCAAATGATATTAGATTTCTTGGATCTGGCCCAAGAGCAGGATATGGTGAGCTTATTTTGCCAGAAAATGAGCCTGGATCCTCGATAATGCCTGGAAAGATTAATCCTACACAATGTGAAGCCGTTACAATGGTCTGTGTAAAAGTTATAGGAAACCATAGCGGAATTACAATGGCTGGTTCTCATGGACATTTTGAATTAAATGTATACAAGCCTTTAATTATCCATAATATTATGCAATCACTTCACATAATGGCGGACTCTTCAAGGAATTTTGCCAAATATTGCATCCGAGGATTAAAACCAGACAAAAAAAGAATAAACCAATTACTCGAAAATTCCTTAATGTCAGTCACTGCTCTTGCTCCCAAAATTGGTTACGATAATGCATCTAGAATTGCTAAAAAAGCGCTAAAAAATGGCACCACTTTAAAAGAGGAAGCTATTAAATCTGGATTAATTAGTAAAAAGGAATTTATTAAACTTACTGATCCAAAAAAAATGATTGGGCCTCAGTAATAAATGAATCTAGCTAATTTAATTGAAGAAAGATCGAATAATTTTTCTTAAATTTGAATATTTTAAAATATTATTTAATGAGTTTTGCAAAAAGATTTCGTTAATCCTTTCCTGTAAGAAAAGTAATTTGTCTTCGTTTAATTCTTCTTGGTTCAATCCATTCTCAAGGTATATCTTATCTAATTTAATTTCATTAGTCTCGAGATCAATTTTTCCAAGAAGATTAATAGGTAGCAAATCTATTCTATTTTTTTTCGGTATTAAAAAACGTGAGTAGAAAATTTCAGGATTGTCTAAATTAATTTTAGTATTAAAAATAAATGCTTTTTTTTTCTTTTGCTGAAAAATTTTACCCGCAATTTTGATATTGCCGATTTTATTAATAATTAATTTTAATTCCTTGACTATTAAAACAGAATTTCTAAATTCTAAATCAGCATTACCTGAATTTATTATATTTGACGAAGATGCTATTTTATCAACATTAATTATTATATTGCCATTAATTTTCTTATTAAATGGCATTAATTGGCTTAAGAATTTATTATTATTAATAAATCTGCTATTTAGTATGTTTTTAAATTTCAGAAGATCCATGTCTAGTTTTAAATTAAAAGTTGAAAATGGGAAAAAGATTAAATCTCCAAATAATTTACCTTTAAAGTAATTGTTTGTTAATTTTGAACTCGAAATATTAAAAATTTTATTTTTTAATATATAGTTCAAGTAGATTTGATTGCTAGGAAAGAAAACGCTAACCCTGCCATTAATAGTTTCATTATTTTTTTTATCAGGATTTATGCTTAATTTTGAATTTAGGCCAATTTCTGGAAGCCAAATCTCCATCTTTTTCTCAGAATTATTAAAATTTTTATTTTGATATTTAATTCTTATTTTTGTATCAAATATACGGCCTTTGAGATCTAATTTATTAAATAAGCTTTTGCCTGAAATACGCATTTTTTTTATATCAATGCTAAAAAGCAATTTTGTTTTATCTAATAGATAAATTTTGCTTTTTGTTAATTGAATTGGTTTTTCACGCGTCTCATTGTTTAAATAGTTTTTGAAACTATTAATATCCGAAGTTTTGATATTAATGACAGCGTCAATTAATTCGATTGAATCAAAATCTAATTTTTTTAAACTCGCCAATTTTTTAAATGGAATCTTTAAAATAACTTTTTTGACAGATCCAATATTTTTAGAACTTTCCGAAAAACTTAAAATTTCAACATTTTTCAAGCTTAATCTCGGACTTGGAAAAATATTATATTTTACCTTACTACTAAAGTTTAAATTTAAATTAAAATTATTAAATATTTTTTTTTCTAAATCTGATTGATTATTTTTATAATCAAAAAAGAAAGGTATTCCTAAATATATAAAAAGTGTTAAAAATATAAAACTAAATACATAGAAAGCAAAACTTTTAAGTCCAGGTTGATTTAATCTGATCATAAAAGAAATGAATAGGTATAATTTACTAACATTAAAAAAAGTATAAAATACATATTAAATGAAATACAGCAATTTAAATTATCTAAAAAATTTGAACGAAAATCAAAGAAAGTCGGTGGTTAATTTAGATGGACCTTGCTTAATTGTTGCTGGTGCTGGATCAGGCAAAACAAAAGTATTAACAACAAGGGTTGCCCATATAATCAAAGAAAGAAAAGCATGGCCTAATCAAATATTATGCGTAACATTTACAAATAAAGCCGCTCGAGAAATGCAAATTCGAATAAGTAGGTTGCTTTCTGAACAGTCCACCGCGATTCCGTGGCTTGGAACTTTTCACTCAATCAGTGCAAAAATACTTAGGAAACATGCAACAGCAGTAAATTTAAATTCGAATTTTACAATCATTGATCGAGATGACCAATTAAGACTAATAAGAAATATTTGCAAAGCAGAAAATATCAATATTAAAAAATTATCTCCCGGATTTATAATAGCTATTATTGATAAATGGAAAAACAAAGGATTATATCCTAAAAATGTTATTATTAAAAAAGGTGATATATGGGAAAAAGAAATTTTAGATATTTACAAAATATATCAAAAAAAAATTTTAGATTTTAATGCGTGTGATTTTGGAGATTTAATTTTGCACTGTGTATCGATTTTTGAAAATGAACAAGATATTTTACATATCTACTCAAATAATTTTAAGTACATATTGGTAGATGAATATCAAGATACAAATTTTATTCAAAGTAAATGGTTAAATTTGTTAACCAGGCAACACAATAACATCTGTTGTGTTGGAGATGACGATCAGTCTATTTATAGTTGGAGAGGAGCAGAGATAAAGAATTTTTTAAATTTCGACCAATTGTATAAAAATTCAAAAAAAATTAAATTAGAACAAAATTATAGATCCACTCAAAATATTTTATCAACTGCATCAGAATTAATATCAAAAAATCAAGGACGACTTGGAAAACATTTATGGACTGATGGAGAAAAGGGAGAATTCGTTAAAATAAATTGCTACAAAAATAGCAAAGACGAAGCAATCAATGTCTCAGATGTAATTGAAAAAAAATTAAAGAAAAAATTTTCTTATAATAATATTGCAATATTAGTCAGAGCCATATTCCAAACAAGAGAATTTGAAGAAAGATTTTTAAAAATTGGACTTGGATATCGAATTGTTGGTGGTACTAAATTTTATGAAAGAGCTGAAATAAAAGATTCGGTAGCATATTTAAGAATTATTTTTCAAAAAAAAGATGATCTTGCATTTGAAAGAATTGTTAATACTCCCAAAAGATCTGTTGGCGATACAACGATAAAACAAATTAGTGAATATGCAAGGGGACATGGTCTTTGCTTAGAAGACGCTTCTTTAAAAATGATAGAAATAAACAAAATAAAACCTAAAGCAAAAATAGGTTTGCTTAAAATACTTAACCTTATAGCAAAATGGAGAAAAAATTTGTTATCAAAGAAACACGTCGAAGTAATGCAAATTATATTGGATGAATCTGGTTACTCTGAAATGTTAAAAAATAAAAAAGATATGGAAAGCGAAGGTCGTTTAGAAAATGTCAAAGAATTGTTGAGAGGCATGAGAGAATTTGAAAATCTAGAAACTTTCCTAGAACATGTTGCTTTGGCTACTTCAATTGACGAAGATTGGAAAGGCGAAAAAATAAATTTAATGACAGTACATGCAGCTAAAGGATTGGAGTTTGATATTGTTTTTTTACCAGGCTGGGAGGAAGGACTATTTCCTCACCAGAAATCATTGGAAGAAAAAGGAGATGCTGCTTTAGAAGAAGAAAGACGATTAGCATATGTCGGTATTACTAGAGCAAAAAAGCAAGCTTATATTTCTTTTTCTATGAATAGATTTTATCAAGGTGAATGGATTGAAAATTTGGTTTCTCGTTTTGTTGACGAATTGCCAAAAGAAAATATTGAACAAAATAGTATAACTGAAGAACATATTGATGATTTTGAATTCAACCAAGATATTTCTTTTGAAAAAGAAATTAGGAGTCCTGGCTGGTTAAGATTACGAAAAAAATTAAATGAAAAAAAGTAAATTATTAAGATTAAGAAAAAAATTTATTATTTATAATATTGATGGATATATAATTTCAAAAAATGATGAATTTTTTGGAGAATATGTTGATACAAGTAATGAAAGATTAAAATACATAACAGGATTCTCTGGCTCTGCTGGACAAGCCTTGATTTTAAAGAAAAAAGCATTTTTGTTTGTAGATGGTCGCTATACCTTGCAAGCACAAAAAGAAATAATAAATGATTTTAAGGTAGTAGAAATCAACAAAACCAAACCTTTGGAAATATTAAGAAAAAACAAAAAAAAATTAATTATAGGATTTGATCCAAAATTATACACACAAGCTATTTTAGCAAATTTATTTGTATCTAAAAATGTCAAATTAATCCCAATAAAAACAAATTTGATTGATAAAATTTGGTCAAATAAACCCAAGCCCAAATTTAAAAAATTTTTTGTATTAAAAACTCGATATGTTGGACAAAGTTATAAACATAAAATAAATTTAATTTGTAATATTTTAAAAAAAAAAAAATTAAAAAATTTATTGATTACTGCACCCGAAAACGTAGCTTGGTTACTAAATATCAGAGGTAAAGATAGTTCCTATTCTCCAATACCTAACTGTAATGCAATAATTAACTATAAAAAAACGCTAACTCTTATTGTTGAAAACAATAAAATTGGAAAAAATTTTAAATCTCATTTTGGAAAAAATTTAAAATACTTAAATCCATCAAATATTATTGAATACTTGGATAACTTAGATAGTAAGGAAAATTTTTTAATTGATAAAATAACTTGTTCTCTTTTTTACAAAGCAAAAATAGCAAAAAAATTTAAATATATTGAAAAAATAGACCCAATATTTTTTTTAAAATCAAAAAAAAATAATGTCGAAATAAACAATACAATAAAATCGCATATAATCGATGGAGTTGCATTAACAAAATTTATTTATTGGATAAAAAATAATATAAAGAGACATAAAATTACCGAATTAAACGCTAAAAAAAAACTGGAACAATTCAGAAAAAAAAATAAAAATTATATATCTCCCAGCTTTAATACTATCTCGGCTTCTGGACCTAATGGTGCGATGCCTCATTATAAAGCAAACAGTAAGACGAATAGAAAAATTAAAATAAATGATATTTATCTTTGCGACTCAGGAGGTCAATATCATTATGGGACAACAGATGTAACAAGAACAATTTGTTTTTGTAAACAGCCTCGAAGAATAAAAAATATTTTTACAAAAATACTAAAAGGACATATTGGCGTGGCTATCTATAAGCTTAAGAGGAATAGCACTGGAAAACAATTAGACTTTGTTGCAAGATCCGCTTTGAAAAAATCTGGCCTAGATTATGCTCATGGGACTGGCCATGGAGTGGGATATTTTTTAAATGTTCATGAAGGTCCACAAGCAATTTCTAAAATTAATAATATACAATTAAAAGAGGGAATGATTCTCTCCAATGAACCAGGATATTATGAATCTAATAAATTTGGAATTAGAATTGAAAACTTAATTTTTATAAAAAAACACAATAATAAATTGAGATTTCAAAATTTAACACTTGCGCCTATCGAAAAAGATTTAATTAACTTTAAATTACTCAATAAAAAAGAAAAAAAATATTTAAGTGAATATAGTAAAAAAATTTACTTTATTTTGAATCCATATCTTAATAAATATGAAAAAAATTGGTTGAGATCATCTATTTATTAATAATATTATTCCAATCTTTTTCGGTTAACATTTTTACATTTAAGTTTTTTGCTTCATTAATTTTTCTCGTTGTAGGTTTTTGTGAACCTACTATTAAAAAATCTGTTTTTTTACTTATATTACTAAGAATTTTTGCTCCTAGATTTTCAGCAATAACTTTCAATTCTGATCTGCTGTTATTTTCAAAAGCTCCCGTAAACATAATTAATTTTCCACTTAGTGGAGTTTTTTTAATTAAAAATTTATAATTTTTAATATCAAGTAAATTAATTAAATTTGAAACAAGCATCAAATTTTGTTTATTTAAAAAAAATTTTTTTAACGAATGAATTTGCGAAATACCAATGCCATCAACACTATGAATCTCATTTATGAGATTTTGATTGTCCATGTTTATTTTTTTACAAATTTCAATAAATTTTTGTACACTCAGAAAATGTTTTGCTAGAACTTTTGCATTTTCTTTCCCTATATGGCGAATACTCAGAGAAAAAATAAAGCGATCCAGTGAAATTTTTTTACTTTTATTAATTGAATTTTTTAAATTAATAATTGATTTTTTACCCCATCCATCAAATTTTATTAATACATTTAAATCTAAATTAAAAATGTCATATGGATATTTAATCAATTTTTTTTTCCAAAAGTTATCTATGACCCTTTTTCCAAGTCCCTCGATATTGAGTGCATCTTTTGATACAAAATGTTTTAATTTTTCTCTTAAAATATCTTGACAACTGTAATTTAAATCAGGACATCTTGTCACCGCATCCTTTTTTTTTGTACTGCTGTTAATTTCTTTAACTACTGTTGATTTGCACGAGGGACATTTGTTTGGAAAAATAAATTTTTTTGATCCAGTTGATCTTTTGTTTATATCAACTGAAATTACCTGTGGAATAACATCTCCGGCTCTTTGAATGGTAACAACGTCACCTTCTCTAATATCTTTTCTTATTATCTCTTCTTCATTATGCAGAGTGGCGCTAGAAATTACTACACCACCAATATTAACTGGTTCTAGTTTTGCTACAGGAGTTAACGCGCCCGTTCTTCCAACTTGAATTTCAATGTTTATTATTTTGGATATAGCTTTTATAGATGAAAATTTATGTGCAATTGCCCATCTGGGAGAATTTGAAACATGTCCAAGTCTTTTTTGAAAATTTAAATCGTTAATTTTGTAAACGATTCCATCAACGTCATATTCTATTTCCGATCTTTTGTTTTCAAGTTCATTATAATTTTTCATTATATCTTTAATATTCGTAAAAACACTATTGTGTAGGCTAACCTTAAAACCCCAATTCTTCAAAAGTTCTAAATATTCTAACTGAGTTTTAAATAATTTTTCTTTAACAACTCCAAAACCATAAGCTATAAATTGAAGAGGAATTTTTTTTGTTTCGAGTGAGTCTTTTTGTCTGAGCGAACCTCCCGCAGCATTTCTTGGGTTAGCAAATTTATTGCTAATATTTTTAAAATCCTTTTTTAATATGTAAACTTCGCCCCTTACTTCAATATTTTCAGGAAATTTTGAACCTTTTAATTTTAATGGGATGCTTCCAATTGTTTTAAGGTTTAATGTAATATCTTCTCCCGTGGTACCATCACCCCTTGATAATCCTAATTTTAATTGTCCATTAACATAGTAAAGCGAAGCTGAGATTCCATCAATTTTTGGTTCAGCAACAAGTTCTATTTTATAGTTTTTGTTTAATTTCAAAAAATTTTTAATTTTTTTTAGAAAATCAATAATATTATTTTCGGAAAAAGCATTTGAAAGAGATAGCATAGGCATTTTATGCTTAATTTTTTTAAATTTACCCGAAGACTTGTAGCCTACATTTTTAGTAGGAGACAATTTACTTTTTAAAAATTTATATCTATTTTCTAGGTTTAATACCTCAATTTTTAATCTATCATATTTATAATCCGAAATGATTGGATTATCTCGATCATAATATGCTTTATTGTATCCATTCAGTTTAGCAATTTTATCAGAATACAAAGCTTTGATTTTTTCTTTTTTCATCAATTATTCAAACAATTTTTTGAATTTTTTCTTAATAAAAGAATCCTTTTTTTTTTTAGTGATTTTTTCATTTTTGTAAGATTTATTAAACACTCTATAGGAATTTTTATACCATTCTCCAGAACCATAATTATATCCGAGTACCGTAGCAACTTTTTGTGCTTCTTCGACTAAACCAATTTTGTAATAAATTTCAACTAACCGATGTAATGCTTCTTCAATGTAAACGGTAGTATCATAATGTTCTACAACAAATTTAAAACGATTAATTGCAGCAATCCACTTTTCCGTTTTCATATAATAACGACCAATATACATTTCTTTTGCTGCCATTTGATCAACAATTAATCCCATTTTCCACTTAGCATCAATTGCATAATCTGTGTTAGGATAATAATTTAAAATATATATAAATTTCTCACGTGCTTTTACTAAAGGTTTTAAATCTCTTTTTTCATCATATAATTGTTCAAAATAACATATCCCAACTAAGTAGTGAGCATAAACTAAATTTTCATCTTTGGGATAATTTTTAATGTGACGCTCTAAACCAAAAATAGCATCATCATAATAATCTTGAGAATATAACGCATAAGCAGACATCAATGACGCTTTGGCCGCCCAGATAGATTGGGGGAAAAGAATTTCCGCCTCATTAAATTTTTTTGATGCATAAAGTGCATCACCCAATTCTAATTGCTTCATTCCCTCTTTATAAGCAAGAACCATTTCTGCTTCGACGTCTTGTTGAAGCAAAACTGTATCGGTTTTACTTTTATCTTTTGAGCATGAAGCAACAAAAATCAAATATATGAATAAAAAAATAATATGTTTATACATTGATAATAGAGATTACCAAATTTTTTCTAAATATAAAATAGACTGAAATTTAAGCGCTTGCAGCTACAGGAATGCTATAAAATGTACTATTGGGTAATTTTTTTTCCTTAAATTCTACTACTGAAAAGTATTTGCCGTTTGATAGAAATTTTTTCAATAATGCGTTAGTTAACTGATGTCCACCCTGACTACATTTTACTTTGCCTAAAATTTTATAATTTGCTAACATCAGATCACCCATACAATCTAGAATTTTGTGCATTACAAATTCATTTTTATACCTTAACCCTCCCTCGTTAAGAACTTTGTTATCTTCTACTACAATTGCGTTCTCAAGTGATCCGCCTTTTCCTAGACCTAACCGCTTGATCCTTTCTATATCTTCAAACAAACAAAAAGTCCTAGAATTATAAACTAAATCAAGATCACCATTTGACAGGCAGACTGACTTCCTCTGCTTATTAATAAGTTGATTTCTGTATATAATTTCAAAATCAATCTTTAAATCATTTTCATAAGGCTCTATTGATATAAATTTCTCATCAACGGCCAATTCACATTTTTTTAAAACTTTTATAAATTTTTTCGAAGTATCATAATTTTTAGTTCCAGCTGCTCTAATTTGTTTAATAAATTCTTTAGCTGAACCATCCATAATAGGAACTTCGCTTGAATCAATTTCAATTAATAAATTATCAATTTCTTCTCCATATAAAGCTCCCATCAAATGTTCAATCATTGAGGCAGTAACTCCAAACTCATTTTGAATATTTGTGCAGAGAACTGTGCTACTTACGTTATCGAAGATTGCGGGAATTAAATTCTTGGTTTTTAAATCAGTTCTCTTAAAAACTATCCCATGATTTGGCGCCGCGGGAACAAATCTCATATTGACCTTTTTGCCATTATGCAAGCCAACACCCTTTAGTTGAATTTCACGTTTGATTGTCTTTTGATAAAAACCAAGCATAAAACCTTTATAATGACCAAAAGTAAGATATTAAAAACAACAATTGTTTCAAAAAAATACAATAAAAAACTAATTAAAAATATTGAAAATTCTAGTAAAAAAGCCATTTTTATCCTTTTGACTTTTATTTGGTATGGCTATTGCCTCTGAAACAAAACCTTCTGTTAAAATTGTTATTGCACCATAACAGGCCAATAAATCTCTATCGATATTTGTAATAGATTTAAAATTATTTGGATTAACATGAAAAGTATAATTTGGGAACTTGGTATTAATTACCTTTTTTAGACCATTTAATTTCGATCCCTCTCCCGTAAAAATTAAGTTTTGCTTTATACTCTCGGCTTGTAAAAAATTTATTTCTTTAAAAATTTTGTTTAGAATTTCATCTAATCTTGCTGAAATGATATCTCTAACAAATTTAGATGAAATTTTTCTAAATTTAGTTTCAGAGAAATATTTGTCTGATAAAAATCCATCATTATCTAATTCTTCATCTAAATTACTAATTATTGATATGTCTCTTTTAATTAATTCTGACTCAATTTTTGATAAATAACAACCTCGGGAGATATCTTTCGTAATGTGATTAGATCCTATTGGAAAAGAAGAAGAGTGTACCAAAGATAAATCTTTAAACAACGCTAATGAAGTTTTCTCATAACCTATATCAACAATACCACATCCATAATCAATTTGATCTTGATTAAAACAACAAATGCCTAAAGCATAAGAGCAAGAAATAAATTTATCAATTTCAATATCACAAGAGTGCAACACTTTTGAGATATTTTTTAATATATTTTTTGGAACACTGAGAAAAACATTTTCTTGACTAAATTGATCAACATAAATATTAAAAGGCAAATCTTTCAATAATTTATTATCAACTACATACTTATAATTAAATATATGAATATTGGATAATCTAGAATTATTTAATTCAATCTGTTTTTTTGCTTCTTTCAAAAGAAAACTGGCATCGTTTTTTTCCATTTTAGATCCGCCAATTTTTTTAAATTTAGTTAATCTGGTAGTAATAATTTCAGTAGGATCAATTAACACATTGATTTTATTTAGGCTAATTTGTGATTTTTTTTCTACATCAATTAAACATGAACGAATTGAATCAATTGCATCATTTATATTAACAACGATTGAGTTATGTATGCCTTTTGTTTTCTTTTTAGAAAAACCAATCAGTTGTGGCAATCCATCCTTTCCAAAGGAAAAAATGGCACATTTAAGATTGCAAGTTCCCAAATCAATTACGGCAATAATTTTTTTATTTTCCACTATTGAATAATAATTTTATTATTAATTCTTAAATCTATAACAGAGTATTTATCAAAATCTTTATTATTTAAAAGTTTCTTGGCTACTTTTATAGCTTCCTCTAAACCTTTTGAAGGAAATTTTATTATTTTTTGGTCATTTGTAACCAAATCCCATCTGTTGATTTGAAAAAAGTAATAACTCGATATGATATTTAAATTAAAATTATTTAATTTGAGTAATTTCTGAAAATTATTGAAATAATATTCTGCATCTTTTCCATAAACATTTGGTAAATATTGATCATTTAAATGATCCGCATAAGGAATGAGATTATTATTATCAGCTAAAAAATACTTTTTTTTATCTTTTATAAGCTTTGCAAGCAAAGTAGCTTCCTTTAATTTGACAATAATTTTATTGGGATATTGTTTTACAACTGCATATTCACTGATTAACTTATTCTCACTAATAATATCTTCAATATCTCTGCGTTTTATTAAAAGCAAATTCTGTCCTATTAAGCTATTTAATCTACGTTGCATTGCTATACGATCAACTTTTTTATAACCTGATATTTCAATCTCTTTTAGTTGAAAGAAAAATTTCTTGCCGAAAATATTTGTCCTTTCAAAAAAACTTATCGTAGACAAAAAAATAAATACTATAATATAAAATAATATTTTAATTTTTTTATTACCTAGCGTAATCAGCATCTTTAACCATCCATTCAACCAAATTTTCAAATTTAATGCCTTTATAGGCTGCTATTTCAGGTACTAAAGAAAGATTTGTCATTCCTGGTTGTGTATTAATCTCCAGTAGAAAAAATTTATTATTGTAGTATCTAAAATCACTTCTAGTGATTCCCTTACATCCTAATGAAAGGTGAGCTTTTCTAGCAATACTTAAGACTTCTTTGTATTTTTTCGATTCCAAAGGAGCTGGCATAATATGTTTAGTTTTTGCTTTGCTTGAATATTTGGCATTGTAATCGTAAAATTTTCTTTTAGGTTTAAGCTCTATAGCGCCTAAAGGTTTGTTATTCATAACTGCCACTTGTATTTCTCTTCCAGGAATATATTTTTCGACCAATATTTTATTATATTTTCTTAACTTTTTTAAATTATTGTTTAGATTTTTTTTTGTACAAATATAAACGCCTATGCTCGAACCTTCATTAATTGGTTTAATAACAACCGGAAAATTAATTTTTGATTTTTTTATCAAGCTGTGAACATTTAAACTGTTATTAAAATTGTACACGAAAAATTTTGGGGTACTAATTTTATTTTTAATGAATATTTTTTTAGAAACCTCTTTATCAATAGCAATACTTGAAGCAAGAACTCCTGAATGGGTATATTTTATTTTTTCCGCATCTAAAATACTTTGAATATAGCCATCTTCACCGAAACGGCCGTGTAAAGCATTAAATACAATTTTTGGTTTTATTTTTCTGATTTCATTAATAAAATTTCCCCTTGGATCTAAGACTTTAACTTTATATTTCTTTTTTTTTAGTGCCCTCACACATGCCTTTCCAGACAAAATACTAATTTTCTTTTCTTCCGAAATTCCCCCCATTAGAACTAGAATTGTATTTTTCATTCTTTTTCACCAATAATCTGTAATTCCAATTCAAGTTTTATTCCAGTGGCATTAAAAACCTTTTCTCTTACGAGGCTAATTAAATTTTCCATATCATTTGAGGTTGCCGAACCCTGATTAACAAAAAAATTACTATGTTTTTCAGAAATTGTAGCGTCTCCAATTTTCGTATTCTCACATTCCGCCTCTTTGATAAGTTCCCATGCCTTTTTTTGCGTCTGATTAATTGGATTTTTAAAAGTACTTCCGCAAGTTTTAACTCCTGCTGGTTGTGATTTTTTTTTGAACGCTAATAGTTTTTCCATTCTTTCTTTAATTTTTTTGCCGTCTTGTTTGCTGCCTTTAAAAGTTCCGCTTAAAAAAATCAAATCATCAGATAGATCTAGGTCTCGATAAAAAAAATTGATTTTTTCAGACTTAATCGTTCTCACAATCCCATTGCAGTCTATCACCTGGATTGAAACTATACATTTTGAGATATCGTAGTCATAGCACCCTGAGTTCATTTTTATTGCACCACCAATAGATCCAGGAATACAAGAGAGAAATTCTAGTCCAGCAATAGAATTTTCTAGTGCAAAATTTGATAACTGCTTATCTAACACAGCGGAACCTGAGATTATGGTATTATCATCAAGTTTGGACAAATGTGAGAAGTATTTTCCAAGTTTAATAATAACGCCATCATATCCTCCATCTCTGATTAATGTGTTCGAGCCAACTCCAAGAACTTTGATTGGCAAACTACTTGAAAAATTTTTTAAAAAAAAAATTAATTCTTCTAATGTATTTGGTTTAAAAAAAACTTTAGCTGGACCTCCTAGTTTAAACCAATTTAATCGCCTCATGTCATATTCGTAATGAATTTTTCCTGGTAATTTTTTTGATAAATCTTGAACTTGTTTTGATATATTCATAATTTTTTTGATATATTTCTAATCCATGAAGATATGCTCCCGGCACCCATGCATACTACTAACTCAT
>Ga0187833_10004464_pt1 | contig 13674 bp, 6 predicted proteins | sample ETNtaG_37_FD_167968 | JGI IMG/M metagenome (GOLD analysis project Ga0187833, IMG submission 167968) | Marine microbial and viral communities from oxygen minimum zone, Eastern Pacific Ocean - ETNP2014_SV_400_PacBio MetaG (Illumina Assembly) | ecosystem: Environmental > Aquatic > Marine > Hypoxic... | reverse complement strand
TTTTGTTAAAAATTAGTTTATGTTGTAATGCGTGCCGTTGAATTGCCAAGTTACATTTTGATTTGCTTTTATCCAGTAGCCATAGCCTGGTTTCATGGTTTGCAGTGTGTTGAGGAAGGATGGTTTGTTTGGAGAGTAGCTTTCCCAAACATTGTTGTTGAATGTGAAGATAGTTGTGAAGGTTGTGTTGACATTGGCTAAGGTTGAGGCGATTGGCTGCTCTGTTAGTGAAGGATAACTGATTAGGTTCCAGCCGTTGTAAAGGTTGTAGACGGTTGATGTTGGAAGGTCTCCTGGGATGGTTAGTGTGGCGTTTTCAATCATTTCTATCCAGTAGCCTTTCTCTGGAGTTATTGAGTCTATTGAGTTTAGGAAAGAAGGTTGGTTTGTGTAATAGCTGTCCCAGGTATTTTCTGATGAGTTGTATGCAAAGATGGTGGTGTATTTGCCAGTTAATGATAAAAGAGTTTTTGGGAAAGTGTTTTCTTCTAAAACCAATGGTATGGATATAAGATTCCATTCTTTTTCCAAAGGGATGGTGAGAAGAGGTACGCTCTTATCATTTATCATAATTGGAGTGTGCGCAAGTCCATTATTATAGTAGAATGTAGCATTAAGTCTTTCTGAAGATATGTCCAAGAGGTTTCCTATACTATCATATATATAATGAATGTCAAAATCTGAAGGGCGTTGAGCATGTGTTAACCTGTGTAAATCATCATATTCAAATTCACTTATTTTATTGTTCATAATGTCATTTGTTTGTAAAACGTTCCCTATGTTATCATAAGAATATTCAAGTTCCTGAATATTTTCTGTGCTTATTTCATGCAACCTATAATTGTAAGGCTCATATTCAAATTGAGTATCAAGATTGTTAGCATAGTTTCTAGTTGATGTTTGAGACATTTCATTATAATCAATGTTGTTTATGATTGAAGGGATAGATTCAAGAAGGGATTGGTCATTGTATTCATAGTTTATAATTTCTTCATTGGGAAGAGTTTTGGATATTAACCTGTCCATTGAATCATAACTATACAGTGTGTCAAAAGATGTTCCATCAATGACCTTTTCTTCTCTTATTTTTCTGAATTTATTATCATACCAGAAATTTCTTAGGAGAGTAGGTGTTTGGATTGAGGTGAGGGTTCCCAGAGTGTTAACATCATAAGTATATGTAATGTCTCCTTCACTGAATTCTTTATGTGTAATCCTGTTTAATTGATCATATGTTAAATGTATTATATTGCCTTTGTTATCTGTTTGTGTTATTAAGTTTCCAATAGTATCGTAAATATAAGACCATATACCTAAATCCATGTCGTCTAATCCTATTTTTCTGCTAAGGCTGTCATATTCATACTGGATAAAATTATCTTGGTTGTCTAATATTTTGATAAGGTTATCATTATCATCGTAGAAGTATGATGTTGTGTATATTTCATTATTATTATGTTCTTTTACCTTGGTTGTTCTGTCGTATGCATCATGTTCGTATTCTTTGATGTTGCCATTCCTGTCATAAATCAAGGTTTCCCAGTTATTATAAATAATGTTTTCAGCAGAACCATCAGGATAGTTTGTGTGTGTTATTCTTCCGAGAGTGTCATAGGTATAGGTTATAGAGTTCATGTTTTCATTGGGGATGGTATACCCTGTGCTGGAATAGTAAGGATTGCTTTCTTGCTTTATTTTTCCAGTTTTATCATAGTAGATATCAGATGTTATTAATTCCTGCTGTTCTGATTCACTCTTTTTTTGAATCAATCTCCAAAATCCGTCATAATAAAAGTAAGTATCAAATGTGTTGGTTGTACCAGATTGTTCTCTGTTCATTACTTTTATTTCTTCGGGAGCAGTACCGTCTAAATTATATTCTATCTGAATAGAAGGATAGTCTATAGAATCATAAGGAAGAATTTCTTTAACTTTTCTTCCAAATACATCATAGTGATATTCTATTCTGATACCGTTTGGGTCTGTTTCTGATAGAATGTTACCTGTTCCTTTGTCATATTCATAATTTGTTTCATGACCTATTGCGTTTGTTTCTCTTATGATGAATGTGTTGTTTGAGCCATATGTGTAGTGAGTGGAATGGCTTAGAGGATTAGTGTAGGTTAAAACGTTTCCGTAGGTGTCATAGTGGTATGTTTCAACTGGGTTTGTTCCTATGTCAAGCCAGTATTCTATAGAAGTTATGTCGCCCCTTGTTGGGTTCTCGTTGTACCCATTGCTGTCATAGCTATACCAAGTTTCACTTACTTTGGTTGAATCGTCAGATTCTAATAGATAGGTATGTTTTGGCAGGTCGATAATCCAGTTGTCAGTGTTGTAAAGATATTCATTGTAGAGATATTTTTCGTCTCCTGTTTTTGAAGTGTCTCCTAGATAAGATGTGCTTATTATGTTTCCATAGTTATCATAGCCAAATTGGATTTTAGTTTGTGAAGGAGTTTCAACTGATTCATCATATAAGGAGTTAATTGTCCAGAGTAAAGTGTTGACATAATATTCATCATCATAAGTGGATGTGAATTCATTTTGAATTTTTTTGAAAAGATTATTGCTAGTATTCAAGATTTCTGTTTCATATTCCAAGCCCCTTTTTCCTTTATCTTGGAAGAAATTATGTCTTATTTTGGTTTTTTGGTTTCTTGTTTCTTCAACATAAGCAAACCCTGCAAATTGCCTTTCATCTGGATCAAACATTCCATTTTCATAACTAATATTATGAGTTGAGATGGTGTTTTGAGTTCCAAAAATGTTATTGTTATTTTCTATAGTGTTAACTACCCAACCATTAAATCCTAAATCATTTATATTATCATTTCCAGTGTTGTCTAATGATGCTATTTTTTTATAGTCAAGGGTTGTTATTCCTCCCAAACTGTTTTTGATTTCCTTTAGAAGGTACTGCTTGGGGTGGTTATTGACCCATACTTTTTGCTTTGAGATAATCCTCCTTACCTGTTTGAACTAAGCCGCATTTTTGGCAGACTAGTTCTTTTCTTTTTTTATCTAAGAAAATGTTTTTACTTTTACACTCAAAACACTGTTTTATTTTTTTCCAATCTTGTTTTTCCATATTTTTGGGGGACTCAACTTTTTTGATTAGTCCTAATCTTTCAAGTGAATGTTCTGCAGCCATTGCCAGACTGGGTTCGTTTATTTTTTGAGTTTTGGCTATTTCTTTCAGTTTTGGAATACAGCTTGTTTGATTATAATTCCCTAATGCAAGAATAATTATTGCTAAGAAAGAGACTCCCCCTTTGGTGTTGATAATCTTAAGATTTGATTTTAAAAATTCATTATAATATTTATCAAGAGCTTTTTGAAGCATATCCCCAAAATCACCTCTATTAATATGTAGAACAATACTTACAATGGCATTTAGATTATTTATATTATTAAAGTTATTCTTAAATAATTTTTTAATAAGCTCTAAATCAATATTCTCATATCTAATATAAACATTTAAAAGAAATTTAAATAAGTTGTAGTCTATATCTCTTGTTAATAATTCTTCTATCTCGTTCTTGTACCCTCCTTTAATTAGCTTATTAAAGGTGCCATTGGGCCAAGGAGTATCTTTGATATATTCTCTATTAAACTGAGTTATTAGTTTACTAAAGTTTTGGTTTCTATTTTTCAATATCATTTTTATTTCATGTTTCCAATTAATTCAATCATATTCTCTTGATTACTTCTTTGATTAAGATATCTAGCATATTCCCACCCACCAATATCTCCAGGAGAAGGGTTACTAATCCTACCTGATACAGTATCTTTCCCATACACTAATTTTGATCTTGCTGTTCTCCCCATTCCATCATTAATTATTAATTTTCCTTCATAATTAAAAATTTCTATAGGTCCTTTACTCTTACCTAACTTTATTTTCTCAGGTGCTAAAACGTATTTTTTACTTAACTGATGCGTACCATACAAATCTTTGATGGGAAATTCCTGAACTTTTCCAGATTTAAGATTTGGTTTAGAAGAGACTTTTCCTTTGCCGAAAACCGAACCTACAGCTTTCCCAGCCATACCGAATATAGCACCGCCGCCTGTTTCTATGGTAATATCTTTTACATTGAGAAGGTCATCATTCCAAGAGTTGTCTTTGGTTATTAAGTTAGAAGTTAATTGCGAGGCTCTTCCTCCAGTTAATCCTGAAATTGCACCTCCTAAAGCATATCCTCCATATCCTGTACCTGCAGCTGCTATTCCTAAGCCAAATGTTGCAGTGGCTACTCCTCCAAAAACTGAACCTGCAACAGCGCTTATACCAACAGAACCCCAGTTAACAGAACCATCAAATAATGAAGCACCATTTAATACCTGGCCTATTAGATTAGCTCCTCCTCCTATTACACCACCAATTGCCATGCCTAATGCTATATGCCAGAAATGACCGCTATCATCTTTGTATACTAAAGGATTGTTTCTTGCATAGGCATATCTGTTTAATGATTGAGGGTCATAGATGTCCTGGATTAATGTGTCTGGTTGGGTGAATCTTCTTAAGAATGGAGAATAGTATCTTGCACCATAATACATTAAGCCAGTGGAGTCTTTTTCTTTTCCGGTGTATGTGAACCTGTCGTTGCCTCCTTCAAGAATGTCTCCAAAGGGTAAGTAAGTGGTTTCTTCTATTTTGTTTCCAGCTTCATCGGTTATGATATTGTTGCTTCCTAAATGGTCTGGGTGGTAATAGGATTTAGAATTGTCAGGGTTTTGCTTGGCTATTAGCTGGCCATCATTATAATAGTATATAAAGTCGTAAGTTCCTGAATTGTTTATGACCCTTATGAAGTTTTTATTTATATAATATGTTATTGTGTTAGAGAGGTCTTCATGATAGCTGACCTTTTTTATTCTGTCTCCGTTATTATCATAATCGTATTCTTCAAGAATTCTGCCATTTTCATTATTTTGTCTTATTCTGGTTAACTGATTTAGACTGTTATATTCATAAAAGTTATCTTTGTCCTGAATTAAATTTCCATTAAGATCATATTGAAGATTGTATGATTGGCTTGCAGAGCAGATAGGGGTTAAACTGATTAAGAATGTTACAAGGATTGCAAAGAGTTTTGATAAGTTAGGTTTCATGTTTTTTTAATTCTCTATTAAAAAAATTATTAGAATCAATAATTGCTTGAGAATCGTTAGAGGGCCCTGTTTTTAAAGTGGAAGAATAAATGTTGTGTGTTGTTAGTAATAAAGTATATTCTAATACTTTTATCATATCAAACCCCCATAGAGAATGAGAATGCTTTGCATTATATAAAGATTTAGACTTTTATTTATAAAGAGAGAGAAAAAGAAAAATGTTTGCTAACTAATCCTGTTTTAAAGCGTAGGCTGCATGTCCTTTCTTTCAGTTACACCAGTTGACCATAGAGGAGAACTGCCTATAACAGGAGAATAGTCTGTGCCATTAATTCTTATGGTAACTGGTTGTCCGCCTGCATGTGCCACGCCTTCCATGATGGCTGTATTTGGGTCATCTGCGCTAATGTGTTTAAAGTATACTAGCTGGCTAACGTCATCAAGAGTTTCAGTTTGGACATTAGATGAAGCATATCTTCTCCCGCCTACAAAGTATTCAACAAGGTCGCCTTCGTTCACATTTGCACCTTGTACTGCACCATATGGCGTATAAGGCAATGGAGGAGGTATATCCTTTGCTGCTATTATTTCCAGAGTGGCTGAATCTGTACGCCCTGCTGCATCTGTTACGGTTAGTTTAATGGTATGGTAGCCTGCGTCTGAGTCAGTATACGCTTTTGATGCTGTGACTCCAGTGGCATCTGTTGTGCCATCGTTGTTAAGGTCCCATTCATATGTGACTATTCCTCGATTATCTGTTGAAGTAACTGCACTGGGATTGACTGTGCCAGGCAGATAAAGCTCGTTCCGGTCTATAGTTATTCTTGCAACAGGAGCTTCCAGGTCAGGCGCTTCTCCGACGGTAATACTGCCAAGGGAGTAAAGTTCTGATTCATTATTAGACATGTCTGTTAATATGACAGCGATGTCATGGCTGCCAAGACCTAGATTACTATAATCAAGGGTTACTTCTGTTGAGCCTTCGTTTGATGTAAAAGTATCTCTTAGCACACCATCAACGTAAAGCTTGCCTTCTTTTACATTTTCATTAGGTGTTACTAATGCTTCAAGATCATTCCGGTGCTGATCAGGGTCATTCGGTTCTAACCCAATAGTAGATTCTAATACATAAGGTGGAATTTCGTCAGGTTCTGCTAATACATGGATAATTACATCAGCAAAACTTGGGTTGCCTGCAGCATCTCGGTTAGTCAGTCTTGCTGTGAAAGTACCAATATCAGGATATGTATGTCGACCAGTAAGTCCTGTACCATCGGTTTGTGGACCTTCGCCTGGATTATAAGTATAATCCCATCTGGAGTCTGTTATAACACCTCCCATACCTGTAGGACTAGCTACATCATAAGAATTTCCTCCATCAAAATTGACGATTAAAGGCACAACACCAGATGTAGGGTCTGCATCAAATTTTGTGACAGGAGGATAGATATCTTGGCATGCTAATACGACTGCGGAAAAAGCAGCTGTTAAGATTAAATATTTTGCAGAATGTTTTATAATTTGACCTGTGTGCTTAATAATTTGACCTATATCTTTTAGACTTTTCATTTTTTATCACCTTTGTATTGTTTGATTACTCGATATAAAATCTTCTGAATTTGACTGTTTTATGATTGTTGTTTTTGATTGTGACTTTTGCAAAGTACTCCCCATAGTCTGTGTCTTCTGGTATTGGTAATTGAATTGTTTTATATAAACTTTCACCTCTTTTTAGATTGAAAGGTCCTATTTCTGAGGAGAGCCCAAGCTCAGGAACTGTTACTGAAACTTTGATGTTTTTTATTTTTTTAGTGTTAGTGTTCTTGAGGCTGATGCCAAAACCAAAGTCTTCTCCAGCAGCTGAATCTGTTATTGAGCCAGACTGCCTTATTGTTCCAAGTTCTAATGGCTTGCTTTTCTCTTTGTTTTTTTCTCTCTTTTCTGTTGGTTCTGGATTTGCATAATTTGTTGTGCTAGTTTGACTTTCACTATTGTAAATTTCTTCAGAGTAGCCAGGGTTTGAAAGGTCGTTGTAGATAGTGACAAGAGTAGGGTTAGGAGAATGGTCAGGTGGAGTAGTTGGTGGAGTAGTTGGTGGAGTAGTTGGTGGAGTGGTTGGTGGAGTGGTTGGTGGAGCGTCTGGTGGATTATCCTGTAATTGTTCAACTGTTATTTCTACGTCCTGTGTGTCTGTTAATTCCCCATCGGATACTGTGACTGTTACTGTGTAAGTGCCTGCGTCATCGTCTTCGGTTTGCCATTCGCCATTGTCGTCCAAAGGTGGTGTGAAGCTGAAGCTTAGTATGTCATCATCCTGGTCTGAAGCTGAGGGGTCGATTGTTATAAGGTCTCCTTCTGTTGCTGGTATGTCCTGTATGTAGTCCAAGCTAGGAGCATGATTTTCAGGTTGCGGAGGCGGTGGTGGAGGCGGTTGAGGTGGATTGTCAGTTTCTAAGGTTATGTCAACTACTATCATCAAACCTTCCCGCCATGTTGAGGTTTGTGAGGCTGTTTCCCCGTTTATTTTTATTGTTACAATTTCACCAGCTGTTCCACCTTCTTTTCCATGTGTGTCAGGATCGTCTCCCGGGATGGAGAGTCGATAATGTCCATCTTCAGTTAGGTCACTTGCATACTTTTCTCCATTGATGTAAGCGTCAATGTCAACATTGTCTGGGGCAAGCTCCCCGTTGATGGTTACTTCTCCACCTATTACATATGGAAAGACATCATATGGAAATGAAGGCGTTGCTAAAGCTAATGGTATGATTAATAACAATAGCAAACCTAAAAAGTATTTAGTTGTCTTCATTCTTACTAGGAAATAATATAATAATTAATAATCTTATGATTATTGGTCCCTTAGTTTATAGACTGTTCCATTGAATACCCATGTTACATCTTGGTTGGCTTTAATCCAGTAACCATAGCCTGGTTTCATAATCTCCAAACTATTCATGAAACTAGGTTTCTCAGGGGAGTAACTTATCCATGTGCCGTTGATGAAGGCAAACATGGTTGTGTAGGTCTCATTAACGTCTGCTAATGCTGTTGTAACTGGCTGTTCTGTTAGTGATGGGTAACTGATTAGGTTCCAATCATTTTTAAGGTTGTAGATTAACTGTGTTATAAGCCTGCCACTGAAAGTTAATGTTGCATCTTCTAAGAGATTTACCCAGTAACCTTTTTCAGGACTTATTGAGTAGATGCTGTTCAAAAATTCTGGCTCGTCTGTGTAATAACTGTCCCAGCTGTTCCCTATAGAGTCGTATGCAAATAGTGTGTTATATTTGCCTTCTATTGATGAAAGGGCAGAGCTAAAGGAGTTGTTGCTTAGTGTTAAAGGTATACTGATTAGGTTCCAGTCCTGGTTTAGTGGAGCTTGGAATTGCCATATATATTCACAGTTATAGATGTTGTTAGCAGGTGGGTTATTGTCTGAGTCTAAGCCTGTTATTGCATAACAGTCGTTGGTGTCGTTGTACCAACCGGTATAAGTGTCGTCTGGCTGACATTCATTGATGACTTCTTCCCAAATAGGTGTGCAGTAGTCGCAAGCAATACCCTGGTAGCCTAAGTGAGTGTTGTTGTTGCCATTGTTCCAAAGGTCTGAATTTAGGTTGGTTACTGCATAGCAGCTGTCATAGTCTGCATCGTATTCTGTCCTGTTTCTTTGCTGAAGCTGAGTGTCATTGATTAAGCAGCTGCCTTGATTTTCCCAAGCTGACCATGATGTGTAGGTTGGAGCAGGTGTACAGTAGTCGCATGTTTGGTTTATATGGCCAGGTCTTGCTTCTGGCAGGTCACAGTTGTTAGCGTCATAATAGTTCTTGAATTGATTGTCCGTGATGTCACAGGTTGACCAGGTGTCGTTTAGTACCCAGTCTGGAGTGCAAATAGTATCAACGATTGTTACATTAAATTTCTCAGTTGTGTTTGTTGCAATAATAGAGTTATAGATTGTATAGAAGAGCCAGGATGAATTAAGGTCTCCTGTTGCGTTGACTCTCCATGTGTGTTCACAGGTGTTGCCAGCTCTCATGTCTGGACATTGAGCTGGATTCTGATCTATGGTGTAGAAAGGTGTTCCGTTGTTCATTGGGATTACACCTTTTGCACTACCGCTTCTTCCAGCAACCCAAAGAAGTGAATTAACTAATAATAAATCAGCTCCATCTGATGTTGTTGTCTCACCATAACGAAGATTTAGGCCAACAACTTTTCCACTATTAATCTCTTTTACTGCTGCTCCAATATATTCATTAGTCCAATCCATAACTCTGATTGCATTTGGAGTTATGCTAGAGGTCTGGAAATACCATCCACCATTGATATTATCTCCTCCATTCATAATTGGATGTCCAGGTTCGTAAACTGTTCCTTGGTATACAGTGCCGCTGGTATAGGAATTCTGTTGTAATATTGGATTATACTGGCCTGAGAGCCATTGTCCAGTAATGCCCCAGGTTGATAGGTGATGAGAAAATACAGTTACTACCACACCTCCGCTATTATTTACATATTCTGCTAATACTTTACCTAATGCAGTACTACTAGAATATGGATAGTTTGAATAGGTTAATACCACACTATAATTCTGTAATTGGATTAAAGTAGGTGTGCCATATTGCGCATTAAAAATAGCAACCGAATTTATATTTGAGCCACCTGCAGTTAATATTTTATTTCTTACTTCAGTGTCAACAGATGAGTCTGCGCTAACTATGAGAACATCTATTGGCTCAATAGACATTTCTTCTGGGTCTAATGTTACATCGATATCACCACATTCACCTGTTATACATCTTACTCCTGTTGAGACGTTGAAGAACTGGTTTTGATTAACATTTGTGGATTGTGTAGGATTAATTAAGTAAGGTTGTAAATGACCCCAGTTAACTAACCAGTCAAAGTGACCATCGCCTTGGATGCCCTCATGGTCAACACATGCTGCTGTTAGTTTCCAGTCGCCTGAATCTTCTATTATGAAATCTGTGTTATCATATGTCCACCAGCCGTTCTGTTGGGTGGCGGTACTATCAAAGAAGATGTTGTTGTCCTGGATGTTTTTCAGGTTTAGGTTAGCAGAGACTATAGAACCATTAGGGGTTGTGCAGTTTACTCTTACCTGATCTAATATGTCATTGTATTGTATGTTGGAGCATGACTGCCAGCTACTGCCATCGTTGCATTCAAGTTGGTTAATCTGAGGCAAAATAGCTCCAAGGATTGTTATGCTTACTTTGTTGGTTTCAGTTCCGTTTAAGTAATTGGAGTAGGTTGTAGGGGTATAGATTGTGAAGAAGTCCCAAGTTGTGTTTTCTTCACCTGTTGGCATAATACTCCATGTACGATCGCATTCGTCATTTGCTTTCATGTCCTGGCATGTTGTAGGGTTTTGGTCTATTGTATAGAATGGCGTGCCATTGTTCATTGGGATTATACCTTTACCAAACTCATCAAGAGCTGCTAATAAGTCTATCCTTGGGAAACTTAATCCATTGTCAGGGTCAGTTATTGGAACGCCTGTGTTCTGTAGTGCTTCTTTTATCCTATCTGGACTGGCAGCAATTTGGTTGACTCCAGAAGGGTTACTGTATTGCGAGAGTAATGCTACTGCGCCTGCAACGTGAGGTGTTGCCATTGATGTGCCTGATTTATAGCCATAACCTCCATTGAGTATTGGAGCATATATACTGCTGCCTGGAGCTAAAACGTCAAGCAAGCTTCCAGTGTTAGAAAAGCCTGAGATGACATCAGCTTTTGTTGTTGAACCAACAGATATTGCGTTTGGTGAACAGCCAGGATAAGAGATGCCATTGCTATGATATTCGTTTCCGGATGCTATTGTTACAGCTATTCCTAAGTCATGGGCTGTGGTTATGGCAGTGTCCATCCATGTAGGGCAAGTGTTTGTATTATATTGCCCACCATCGCCAATGCTCATTGTTGTTGCAACAATGTTGTACTGGTCTTTGTGCTCATTGCACCAGTCAACGCCAGCTATCATTGCATCACCATTGCAACTGCCTCCAGAACTACATACTTTTAGAGCAAGTAATCTTGCGTTAGGGGCTACTCCAGTTAAAACACCGTTTGCTGCTACTATTCCAGCAACATGTGTTCCATGAGACTGGTCGTCCATTGGGTTAGTATCACTGTTATAGAAGTCATAGCCAGATGGAACTTTGGCGCATTGTCCATTCAAAAATTCACTTTGGGTGCAGCCTCCAAGGTCAGGGTGCGCGTAATCAATTCCTGTGTCAACAACGCATACTGTCTGCCCTTCACCAGTTATTCCCAATGAATGAAGGTCGTCTGCATTTATTAAAGGAACGCTTTCAGAAAGAACTATCCTTAACTCTTGGTTTTTGTAAACTGCTTCAACGTTAGGGTTATCCTTTAGTTTCTCTATTCCCTGTTCTGTTGCTTCTCCAGAGATTGCGTTTATTGTGTTGTATTTGTATTTTATGTCGAATTCTTCGGTTTCAAGGTTAGATAAAACAGTGTCCTGGTTTTCTTTTACTTTTGCTTTGATTTCTGGCATACTCTTTTGCGATGGTTCTTCATCTTTTAGTATGACTATTACAGAGACGGTGTCTTCTGTGTCAAGGTCTTCAATTATTTCAGTTTCTATTTTGTCACTTGCCTTATTTAGGTTTGGTTCTTCTGGTGCTGCAGATTCTGGGTCTAAAGCAGTGCTTACATTTCCACACTCACCGCCAATACATCTTACTCTGGTTGTGACATTGAAAAACTTGTTTTGCATAATGCTGATATTTTCTAGAGGTTCAATAAAATAGGATTCTAAATGACCCCAGTTAACTAACCTGTCAGCAGAACCGCTGTTTTGAGTGCTTTCATTGTCAGTGCAGATTGCTGTTAATTTCCAATCTCCTGAGTCTTCTATTAGTAAATCTGTGTTGTCATATGTCCACCAGCCGTTTTGCTGGGTGGCAGCATTGTTAAAGAATATGTTGCTGTCCTGGATGTTTTTCAGGCTTAGATTTGCAGATAGTATATAACCATCAGCATCTGTGCAGTTTACTCTTACTTGAGTTAGTGTGTCATTGTATTGTATGTTGGAGCATGACTGCCAGCTGCTGCCGTCATTGCATTCAAGCTGGTTGATTGCTGGTGGAGGATTGGTAAGAATTATTACTTTGACTGTTCTTGTTCGGTTTTCTATTAGATAAGCTGAGTAGTTTAATGGTGTATAGATAGTGAAGAAGTCCCAGGTTGTGTTGTCTTCACCAGTTGGCATAACATTCCATGTGTGCTCGCATACATCGCCTGCTATCATGTTGACGCATAATGCTGGGTTTTGGTTTGTTGTGTAGAAGGGTGTGCCATTGTTCATAGGGATTACTCCTTTGCCCATAGTTGCAGCCCATCTTACAGTTTCCTGAATCATATCTTTTATGTAAGCATTATAATTAGGAGAATCCTGATAATCCCAATTGAGTAGAACAATTCTCCCGGTTCCATATCCTTTGTCAACTATTAAAGGATTGTTTGGGTAAGAATTATGGTTTACAGTGACTACGGTTTCTGCATCAGGATCGTTTATGCCTCTTAAGTCTCGCATATAGTCTACTGGATTTGCCCCAACAGGGATGTTGGCCCAATCAATTTCAGTGGCAAGGTAGTGGTTTGGGAGAAGGATGTTTACACTTTGAGAGCCGCTAGATCCTGAACCTGATAATGTACCTGATATTGCGCCCCAGTTAGTGACAGGAATCTCATTGCTTGTCCATTCACCTACCCAGCCTCCGCCGTTCTGGATAAAGTTTAGCACATCTGCCTGGTTTAGGTTTGAATTACGAACATTTATCAGCACATCATAATTTTCAAGCGTTGCAGAATTATAAGTGCTTACCTGAGTGGCGTTTATGTCTAAAGCTTCATTAAGCACACTTGTAATCCCATTATGATTATAGACAGCAACTCTGATTGGACCTTGCGGGTCTAAAGCAGATTCAATACTGCCGCATTCTCCGCCAATACAGCTTACGCCAGTTGTGACACTGAAAGGTATGCTTTGCTTAACACTAAGGTTATTGCCAATAGGTTGAGCCATGTAAGAGCTTAAATGTCCCCAGTCAACTAACCATTGAATTATTTTATTGTCTTGTTTTATTCCGTCAACGCCTCCGTTGTCTGTACAGCTTACAGAGAGTTTCCAGTAGCCTGAGTCTTGGATAGTGATATCAGCATTGTCATAAGTCCACCAATCACCGTTCTGGACAGAAGAGCTGTTAAAGAATATGTTGTTGTCTGGAATATTTTCCAGTTTTGCATTAACGTTGGTGACAGTACCGTCAGAGTCTGTGCAATTGACTCTTACTCTTGTTAATAGGTCATTGTAGATAATGTTTGAACAGTCTTGCCAGATTGAATTGTTTTCCTGACATTCAACAGATGAAATAATAGGCAGATTGTTGCCGATTATTGTTATATTTATTTTATCAGTTTGTTTTTCTTCAATGTGGTTAGTGTATTGTGAATTATAGATTGTGAAGAATGTCCAGTTGGTTAGATGCTCACCTGTGG
>Ga0187833_10004463_pt1 | contig 13675 bp, 11 predicted proteins | sample ETNtaG_37_FD_167968 | JGI IMG/M metagenome (GOLD analysis project Ga0187833, IMG submission 167968) | Marine microbial and viral communities from oxygen minimum zone, Eastern Pacific Ocean - ETNP2014_SV_400_PacBio MetaG (Illumina Assembly) | ecosystem: Environmental > Aquatic > Marine > Hypoxic... | reverse complement strand
AGCTACATTAATGCCAATATATTAAAAAAAATTATAAATTTTATTCTTAAAAAATTTTATATGGAAAGGTTTCTAAGAAGAATAAAATGTATTTTCAGTTGGTATATTTTTTAGGGGTATGTTGAATTCTTTGGAAGATTGTGATTGAAAAAAATCAATTAAGCCAAGCTTATTGAAGTGACTTTATAGTAAATTAAATACAAACAAGTAAAGATTTTTGATAATGGACATAATAGTAGCCTTGAAAACCTCAATATTGTATTCTATTGTTCGTGTTATTTGAGTATGAACGTCAGATTACTCTGGGATAGCGTTCCTCATTAAGTCAAAGCTGGTATGGTAGCCCTTGTCAGTCAGGTTACTGATGGGGGTTCCTATACGCAACAATAAAAGGGAATATTTTTATGCGGTGGGGTTATTAGGTTTTCGTGCCATATAAAAGAAAATAGCTCCGATCATGCTGATGATCCCGATGATTAGAAATGCATTTTGGTAAATTCCATAGTGATCGACTACCATGCCACAGATAATTGGTCCTCCAATCATTCCAAACATCACGATGAGGGATGAAATCCCCATGATCCGTCCAAAAGATTCTGGTCCAAAATAGTCGGCACGGATGGCCACCATTTGTGGTCCACGGATGCCCCAAGCCAGACCGTGAAACATAGCGAACAAAATCAATAGGGGGTATTCATCAAAAAATGCAAGTATGAACATCCCAGTTCCGTGAAAGATCATGCAGCAAACACAGATTAAACGCTTGTTGAAACGATCTCCAAGGTACCCGCCACAGATGACTCCTAGGATCTGAAAAATGCTTATAAAGGAAAAAACAAATCCCGCGGAAGTGAGTCCCATTCCTAGTTTGTGTGTCAAATGGGGAATGAGGTGTACCAATACCGCCGATACCGAAAGCAGAGCAATGCTATGTCCTACTGAGATGTGCCAAAATGCTGAGGTCCTGATGGACTGTTTCCAATTTGGTGATGGAGCCGTTGTGTTTGTTTTCTTATTACTTAATGATAAATCGTCGGGTAAACCACCATCCATCACCTCCCCTATATCTTCTGGTCTGTGACGAATGCCTTGAACTATGGGGATCCCTATAACCAGAACGATGATCCCTGAGAAGAATGCTATCATTCGCCATCCTTGATTTTCCAGTCCCCAAGCCAGTATAGGGAGACTTAAACCTCCCAGACAATGACCCAATTGAGTGCAGGACACCGCTTTGGTCCGATGCCGTTGAAACCAGTTTACGATGGAAACCATCAGTGTGTGATACCCTCCAAGACTGATGCCTATTGAAATTAAAAACACAACGAAATAATAGACCAATAAGGATTCCACCTGAGTCAGCAAAACCAGTCCCAGGCCGAACAACAACAGACCAATGCTAAGGATTAGACGTGGTCCATAACGGTCAACCAGCCACCCCTGAAGTGGCCCGAGAAGACCGCTTTCTACGCGTGTCAAAGCAAAAGCACCAGAAAGTAATGTCATGCTCCAGCCAAATTCCTGATGGAAAATCACAGTATAAGCTCCGTAGCTTTGCATCCAGAGCAAAGAGCAGAGAAATTGGACAACTGCAGCAAAAGCAACAATCCACCAACCGTAATAAACAGTCCCCTTCGGCTTGAAGAGTGCTCTCAATTTGCTTGTCGTAGTAGAGAGTATATCAGAAGAAAAGACCGACATAAGAAAAATTTTAATAGACTCTTTTCAATAATTAATCTTGTCTTAAATAAATTGTTTTGCTCAGGAAATATGAAGCTAAAAAATCACTAAAAACTACTAAAAACATTCGGGAAATTTATAATTACTTGTTGGAGCGAGAAACGGGATTCATACACTGTACATATTGTACATAATAATTCTATTTAATCAGAATATTAAATAGTTATACTACATTTTGAGGGGCGGGTTCGATTCCTGGATGATCCGCTATTTGAGATTAAAATAATAAAAATAAAAAATTAATCTAAGATACCTTGTAATGAAAATATTTTGTAGACATCTGCAAGATTCACAGTAGATTCATTATCTCTAGATTGAATACAAGCTGTAACTAAAACAAATGTTTTTAAATAATCCTTTACCCCTGTATCAAGATCTATGTTGTTACGTATTGAAGAAATAAACTCGTTTAATAATCCATTAGTATCATCAAAAAATGGCTTATCTTTTTTTAATATGATAGGGACAAGCGTTTCCGCTTCATCACTATTTTTAAAATTGTTACCTAGTAATGATATATTTTTTTGAAAATCAACTCTGAATAAATCTGAAAATTGGTCTTTTTGTATAAGAACTCCATCCCTAAAATCTGTACGCCATTGGAAACAAAATCGATTCCATCCAGAAGTCCAAGTACCTAGGTAATTTACAACAAATTTGTTATGAAAAGTTAAAACAATTGAAACACAGCAGTCATGTTCATAAGTGCTCCAATTAGGTCTCCACGATTTAGCATGTACGGATTTAACTTCCGACATGTAACAGTATCTCAATAAATCAAGATGATGAATAGTTTGCTCTAACAACATCGGGTGATCCATTGTTAATGGATATTTATTCAAATCCTTTCTATTACCATTTCGATTCCTAAGATAATTGAAATTAGCAAATCCTATTGGACCTAATTCTGAATTAGATACAACATTTCTAATGTGTTGGCTAGTAGATAAATATCTAAAATTCATACCAACCATGAGTTTAAGTTTATATGATAATGATTCTTTATAAAGTTGGATAGAATCCTCTAAATTTTCAGTTAATGGTTTTTCACAAATTACGTGTTTCCCTCTTTGAAAAGCTAAAATAACTTGATCAAAATGATATTCAGGAGGCGTTGCTATGAGTATAGCATTACTTTCTACTTCTTCTAATGCTTCTGTAAAACTGGTAAAAAAAGGAATATCATAAATTATACTTTTTGAAATATCATCTTTACTTAAAGGATTAATATCTACAAAAGCTGTGATTAATGCTAATGTGTTATTATTAATCACATGCATCCAATGCTTTCCCCGTACGCCTAAGCCAACTACAATAATCTTAATTATCGGTTTCATTAATAATTAATATCTATAGTAGAACTGCATTTACTTGATTCATAAATTGCATCTACTATTTTCATGGAAGTAATAGCATCGTTTCCATTAATAAATGGTTCTTTATTATTTATAATACAGTTTACATAATCTCTAGCTTGATCTGTAAAATTATAATTTACATCCACATTTACTGGTGCCTCATAACTCATCTCATTGTCGTTACTAATATATTTCGAGTACTTTTTGATAAATAGTGTAATCATTCCATTTTGAAATATAAAATTAGTCTTCCAAGTATGTCCCTTGGTTACGGCAACATTTGTAGACACTGTCAAAGTAGAGCATGTACCTTTACTAAATTGAAACATACATGATGCAAAATTTTCAACTTTGTCTTTTTGGTTAAAAGTACCGCATTTAGCTGTTACAGATATACAAACATCATTAATGAGCCAGCACAACATATCTAATGAATGAATTGCACTGTACATAATTACTCCACCCCCCGAATCTTTTGGTGAATTTAACCATTTAGGTAATGGCTGTCTTTGAGGGAAAACCATTGTTGTATTAGTTAATAATAATTTCCCTAATTTTTTTTCTAGAATCCACTCTTTTGTTTTTTGCACTTCCTTTCTATATCTATGTACAAAACTTACCCCCATTTTAACATTCTTATCATCACAGTGCTTTACCAAATTTGTAGCATCACTGAGATTTAACGCTATGGGCTTTTCAATTAATACATTTATACCCAAATTAGCCGCATCTACTCCAATTTGGTATAAATACCTATGAGGAGTTGATATTACTAATATATCTAATTTCAAATCAAATAAATCTTTATAAGAAGTGAAAGTAGTAAAGTCATATTTTATTTCAAGATCATTTAATATTTTCTTATCAGGGTCAGCTACACCTTGAATTTCTACATTATTTAGGTTTGTAAATGCTTCTAGATGTCTTAATCCAGCTTGACCCAATCCCACAATTCCAACATTTATTACATTTCTCGACATATCCATTAAATTCTTAAGTTATAGCGACCATTTAATTTCTTATATAAATTTATTTAATATATTAATTTTTTATTATTTTGAAAGTGTTGTTGTCAGTACTTTTTGCGTTAAAATGTTTCTTTGGGTTTACTAAATATTTCATTCTTATTTTATTAAATAAATTTTGCGCATCATTATACAATTTGCCCTCATCTAAACCTATTATATTGTAATCATCCAGTACAATTGTGCCATTAATTATAACTGTTTTTATATCGTTTGAACACGAATAGTAAACTAATGCTTTTATCGGATCGTCCACTAAGCCCGTTCTCAAATTGGAAATATTAATTATTAAAATGTCAGCCCTGCAACCTTTATCCAATCTGCCTAAATCTTTTCTATTTAAAGCTTTCGCACCCCCTAATGTTGCTGCATTATAAACTTGCCGAGAATTACCAGAAGTGGGATCATCATCCTTTATTTTACTGAGCATAGAAGTCGCCGACATTTCTTTTATTATGTCCGGGGGTACAGTATCAGTACCAATTCCTACATTTATTCCAGAATTGACTAATGATTGAAATGAATTTAATCCATACCCTTTCCTTAAATAAACAACAGGACAGTGGCATATATTTGTACCAGTATCATATAAACATTTTAAATCTTTGGTAGATATTTCGTTTTGTTTATTATTCTTGTCTAAATATATAGAATGAGTAAGCGTTAAATTATGATCTAAGATTTTTAATTTATTTAATCTTTCTAGTGGAGAGATTTTATGAAATTTATATGTACTGTCTACTTCAGATTTGTATTGAGCGAAGTGAGTTCTAAGAGGAATATTCAAACTTTTAGAAACTTTATATGATTTATATAGTAAATCATTTGTACAAGTTTCAGTTGTATAAGGGAATAAAAAAGTATTTGCTAGGTCATCGTTCTTTTTTAAAATATTTTTTGAGAAAGTTATTGCTTTTTTTAATGCTCTGTCTCCTAAATATTCATCATGTTTAAATATTTTTTTGTTTCGTAAATTATAATAACTTATGTCTTGGTAATTATTTGCAAAATACCCCCTTATTCCTAGATCTATTGAATTATTAACTAGTGATTGTGATTCGTATACTGAATTTTCATACTTTTTAGTTGCCATTGATGTTACGGCACAAAACGTAGTTGAGCCTCCCTTTATAATTGAGGCTATTGAATATCTTGCCGAAATATCATATTCCTTGCTGCTCATTATTTTAGAGCACCCATCAAACCATTTTTTTGATCGTAATATTTTATTATTTGTATCTATAAATAGAGGTTGAATATCAATATTTGCAATGCAATGCAAATTTATAAAACCTGGTGATATTAAACTATTTGTCGCATCAATATAATTGTCATAATCAGGACATTCCGGATCATTAGGAAACCCCACATAATTTATAAATTCGTTTTCATATACAACGCATCCATTTTCAAAAATGATGTGTTCTACACCATTGAATCCAACTACATATCCTCCTTGAATTAAAGTTTTCATTTAATATTAAGCAATCTTGATTATTTCCAATATTAAGCTATATTTTCCTATTCTTAACATTTTTATTATTCTTTTAAATATGGATCAATTGCTTCCCTTAATCCATCGCCAAATTGATTTATAGAGATTACAGTTATAAGTATTGCTATACCTGGGAAGGTACTAATCCACCATGCCTGACTCATAAAGTTTCTTCCTTCTGCTGTCATTAAACCCCATTCAGGCGTTGGTGGTTGAGCCCCCATTCCTAGAAAACTAAGGCCCGAGCCAACCAAAATTGCATTGCCAACTTGTAAAGTAGCTAGAATCGTTATAGGAGCACTTATATTAGGGAGAATATGCTTAAGTATAACTCTAATATTACTTCCTCCTATGCTGTGAACAGCTTCAATATATTCTAGTTGCATAACCGATAGTACTTTTCCTCTTGCTAATCTTGCATATTCTGGAACAGTTGAAATTCCGACAGCAAGCATAACATTAAACAATCCCGGACCTAAAACTGCAATAACGACTAAAGCTAATAGTATTCCCGGAAATGCTAAAAGAGCATCTATAAACCTCATGATTATTGTATCTACTAACCCACCATAGTAAGCTGAAAGAACCCCCATGGTAGTTCCAAAAACAAGGCCTATACTAACACTTATTATACCTATAGAAAGAGAATATTTTGTTCCATATATTATTCTGCTCAATATATCTCTCCCTAATCTATCGGTTCCAAATATATGGTCTACATTTGGTGATTTTCTTCCTTCCATACTAATTTGAATGGGGTCATATGGTGCAAAATAAGGAGCAAAAAACGATAGCACTACTAATACTGCCAGAACAGTACCGTAAATAATAATTCTTTTTCTTGTAAATTTACGAATTAATCTTTTATTTCTATGGCTAAGCATTTCTTCACTTTAATTTAATTCTTGGATCAAACCAGTAATAAGATATGTCTACAAATAAATTTACTAAAACATAAATACATGCAATGAATAAAACCGTACCTTGTACCAATGGATAATCCTTCCAAAGGATCCCATTTACAACTAACCTTCCTAGTCCTGGTCTACTAAAAACAGTTTCTGTTACTACGGCTCCAGCTAACATATTTCCAAACTGTAGCCCTAGAATTGTTATTACCGGTATCATGGCATTTTTCAATGCATGTTTAATTAATATTATCTTATCTGTTAAACCTTTCCCTTTGGCAGTTCTTATGTAATCTTCATTTAAAACTTCTAATAAACTGCTTCTTAATAATCTGCTAATTAATCCCGCTGAAACAAATCCAAGAGTTAATGCTGGTAGCACTATGCTTTTCCAACCTGTTGCTCCACTCGAAGGAAATATATTTAAGTTTATTGAAAAAATAAGTATTAATAATAAGCCAAGCCAGTAAATTGGCATTGATACCCCAATTAATGAAAATGTCATTGAAATATGATCTAACCAAGTATCTTTAAATAAAGCCGCTACTAACCCAATTAAAACACCTAAAAAAATTGCGATCATTAATCCTAATAAACTCAACTTTATTGTATATGGAAATTTTTGTAATAATATTTCTGTAACAGGTGTTCTTAGTCTTATTGAGGTTCCAAGATCTCCTGAAATAGCATTAGTAACAAAATTATAATATTGCTCATATAATGGTTTATTCAATCCCATTATAATGCGCAATTCATCAAGTCTTTCTTGTGGTATTGACCCTCCTTCGGCTCCTGCTAGCATTAACAATGTCGGGTCTCCAGGAAGTAAATGCATAACAGAGAATACAATTATAGAAACAATTAATAGAACAGGTATTACCTCGAAAATTCTCTTTATTGTATAATTAATCATATAAACTTTAGAACTTATTAAACTTTTTATATTAGATGACAAGCTACAGAATGTTTGTCATTTTTTGGGGACAACATTGGTTCACCAATACTGCATTCAGGCATATAATTTGGACATCTAGTGCTAAATACGCACCCAACTGGAGGATTTGTTGGGCTTGGCATATCACCTTCTAATATAATTTTCCCCCTTTTTCTTTCTTCTATAGGATCCGGCAGTGGTATTGAAGAAAGTAATGCCTTAGTGTATGGATGCTTTGGATTTTGGAATATCTCTTTCTTACTTCCAATTTCTAATATCTTTCCTAAATACATGACAGCTATTCTGTCTGCTATATACCAAACAACACTTAAATCATGAGAAATAAATAATAAAGTAAGTCCTAATTCTGATTGAAGTTTTTTTAGTAACTTAATAATCTGAACTTGTATAGAGACATCTAATGCAGAAATAGGTTCATCACAAACTATAAATTTTGGAGAAACGGCTATAGCCCTGGCAATTCCTATTCTTTGTCTTTGTCCACCAGAGAATTCGTGTGGGTATCTATAAATGAAACCAGGATCTAAGCCGACCATTTCAAAGAGTTCCCTTACCCTACTAATTTTTTCACTATTTTTTAACTTAGTATGAATGTCTAAGGGTTCTTTAACAATATCTCCAACAGACATTCTGGGATTTAGTGAAGAAAAAGGATCTTGAAAAATAATTTGATTGTTTTTTTTACTAAGCCTATTTGTTTCTTTTTTATTAATCATTTGATCGTTTTCAAAAAAATTAATTGATCCTTTATGTATTGGTCTCAAATTCAATATAGCTCTACCTAAAGTAGACTTACCACATCCGCTTTCACCTACTAAACCTAACGTTTCTTTCTCGAAAATATTAAATGATACTTTGTCAACTGCTCTCACATAATTATTATCTTTTACAAACAGATTACTACCCGTATTATAAAATACTTGTAAGTCTTCAATTTCTATTATTTGTTTTGCATCCATTGCTAAATTTCTATAGAAAACAGGAAACGCTATGATGATTATTTATTTTTTTTCGAACTGGGAATCTATTAATGCATTTGTCCAAAACTAATTTACATCTTTCAGAAAATGGACACCCTAAGTGTTTTTTTAACCCATCTGGGGGTATTCCATCTATTCCTTCAACTTCATTATCGCTATTAATCCTCGGTATTGAATTTAACAATCCTTTAGTGTAAGGATGTTTAGGATTCTTAAATAATTCTAAAACTGGTGCTTCCTCTACTATGTAACCTGCATACATTACTAAAACCCTATCAGCAATTCCCGCTATAACACCAAGGTCGTGGGAAATCCACACTATTGACATATCAATTTCATCTTTTATTTTTTTAACCAACTCTATAATTTGAGCTTGAATAGTTACATCTAATGCAGTTGTTGGCTCGTCTGCTATTAAAATATTCGGCTTATTAGCAATAGCCATTGCAATCATTGCCCTTTGACGCATCCCGCCAGAAAACTGATGAGGATAAGAATTATAATTCTTTTCTTCATCTGAAATTCCAACACGCTCAAGCAGTATTTTAGCTTCAGAAATGGCTTCAGCTTTGGTCAACTTTCTATTTAAAACTGGTGACTCAATTATTTGGTTTATGATTCTCAGAACTGGATTTAAAGATGTTAATGGATCTTGGTAAATAAAACCTATTTCTTCTGCTCGCAATTTTAAAAGCCTTTTTTTATTCATATCAAGCAAATTTTCTGATTTGTATATTGCTTTTCCGCTTACTATTTCTCCCGGAGGTTGCGGAATTAATCCAAACAATGAGAGAAAAGTTACACTTTTACCACTCCCACTTTCTCCAACTACTCCAAGGACTTCTCCTTTATTAATTGCGAAACTAACTCCATTGACGGCATTTACAACACCATCTAATATATTAAATTTAATATTAAGTTTTTCTACTTCTAATAATTTCATTAGATTTCAATGAATTTAATTTATTAATTTATTGAAATTGTTAATAATATATTCCTGATTCAATTTGCTTAAACTTGGATAAATAGGTAAACATATTAATTCCTTTGATAATTCTTCTGAGACCGGGAAACTTCCTTTCTTCAAACCTAATCTCTTATATACTGGTTGTAAATGTAGAGGTGGGGTATAATAACTATTTGTGGAAATTCCTTTTTCAGATAATGCCTGTACAATATACTTTCTATTTTTTACAAAACAAGGATATGCTCTGTAAACATGCTTGTAATTATCCCTAATTGTTTGTTTATTTATTTTATTTGATAAATTATTTGTGTAGTTATTTGCTATATTTATTCTTTTTTTAATATTTAATTTTAATTGTGTTAATTTAACTCTTAATATAGAGGCTTGCAATGTATCTAATCTTTCATTATATCCTTCTTCTAACAATTCCCATTTAGTTATTCCTTTTTTTCCAACGCCATATTTCCTTTCATTCATTTTTAAGCTATGCCCGTAATTACTACTTATTTTAATTTTATCTGCTATATTTTTCTTATTAGTTGTTATTACACCCGCATCTCCATACGCCCCTAATATTTTATTTGGAGCTAAACTAAAACAACCCACATCACCTAAAGATCCAACTTTAATCCCATTTACTTCTGCACCTGTTGCTAGAGCCGCATCTTCAATAATTTTAAGATTATACTTCTTTGCTATTTGATTTATTTCGATCATATCTGCTGGAAGGCCAAACATATGTACTGGCACAATGGCTTTAGTAAATTTCGTAATATTTTGTTCAAGTTGACTAGTATCAATATTATAAGTATCGTAATTAACATCTACAAAAATTATCTTTGCACCAACATGACTAATAGTCATTGCTGTAGGTATATCAGTATTCGGAGTTGTTATCACCTCGTCACCTGGGCCAATACCACAAGCAATTAAAGATAATTGTAGTGCTGATGTTCCTGAACCTACACCTACAGCATATTTGCAACTGCAAAACGTAGCGAATTCTTTTTCAAATAATTCTACTTCTTTCCCTAAAGTAAAGTTTCCTGAATTAATTACTTTGAATATTGCTTTATTTATCTTATTACTATTACGTTTATATTCTGAAACTAAATCATTCATCGGAATAAACAATTTTGTATCTCCATAATATAATTAATAAATATGAGTCAAATTCAATCTAAACTAAATATTTCAGATTTAAACTAAATATTATATTTTTGAAAAAAAAAACCCTGCAGTATTTACCACAGGGTTTTTTAAGTGCTATGTTTTTTATATATTAATTATTCTAAAGGTTTTTATGAGATAAGATTAGTCCCCTATAGTCGAAAGTGAAAAAATTAATTCATTGTAAATATTTCCTCACTACACCTAATCAATATACATATTGTAAACATAGAACTGCCCCCCTTGTGCACCTAATTGAAATCCTTTCAATTCACTTTTATGAACATAAATCATTGCTTGACCAAGTGTTGGTAATTGAATAGCATTTTCTTGAATAATAACCTGCGCTTTCTTAGCGTAACCGCAGGCCTTTACAGGATCAACACTATTTTTCATTGTCGACAGTATTTTGTCCAAGTTACTATCTTCAAAACCTGTCCAAGCCCAGCCACCTACTCCAGAGTTTTTTGAATAATAAACAAGGTGTAACACATCTGGCACAGGAATTCTTTGTCTTTCATACATTAAATCAAATGTTTTTTTCTGTGCTCTTTCTAATTGGACAGGACCAGGGACTATTTCTAACTCAAGGTTAATTCCTGCCATTCTTAATTGACCTTGTAATGCCTCTCCCTTTGCTTGTCTACTTAAAGCTGTCCATAACACTCTGAGTGGTGTTCCATCTTCTAACCCAGCAACTCCATAAGATTCTACAATACCATCCCCGTCTCTATCATGATATCCCGCTTCAGCCAAAAGCATCTTTGCTTTATTCAAATCATATGCATACCTATTTTCTATTGCTGAATTGAAACATGTATGAACATTATTCAAAGGGCCACCCATAGGAAGATATCTGCCCTCATATACTAATTCGTTAAGAGCATTCTGGTTTGTGGCATACCGGATCGCCTTTCGTACCAATATATTGTTCAAAGGTGGCTTTGTAATATTCATAACATACTGCATTCCTGTACCTGCTTGAAATCCAGATACTACCTTGTAATCACTACTGTTTTCATACTTACTTACAAATTGAGCTGGAGTATCCCAAATCATATTTGCATCATCAGTAGTTATAATTGTTCCTCTTACCAATTGCTCATCAATAAATTTAACTGTAATTTTATCAAGGTACACAGGCCCAAAGCGTGGCTTTTTAATGGACGGCCCCCAATTATAATCATCCCACCTTTCAAAGCTGGCATAGTTATTAGGAATCCATTTAGTTAATTTAAATGGACCAGTTCCAACTAGTTTATTGGAAAATTCACTTATGCTATATTTTTTTAACGCTGTTGGTGACCAGATAACCAACTGAGTTGCAAGAGTGTGGAGGAAACCCGGAAAAGGTTCCTTGGTAGTTATTATCAACTTGTAATCACTATCAGCATTTATTGATTTTATTAAGCCAAATTCAGCTGCAGCCTCTCCACTACCAGTATTTGGATCAAGTATCCTTTCAATATTAGATTTTACTGCTTGAGCATTAAAATTTGTTCCATCTTGAAATTTAACGCCTTTTCTTAAATTAAAGGTCCAAGTTAAATTATTTGAAGAAACAGACCAACCAGTTGCTAAATGGGGCTCATATTGGGCTCCATTTGGATTGATAAATACCAATCGATCTGCGACAAAATTGTTTAATACCTTTGCACTATCGTAAGGGTCTAACTGACTGTCTAAGTTAGCTGGCTCACTTTTTCCGTTCATTGCAATTATTAAATGACCGCCTTTTGCAAAAACACATGAACTGAAAGCAACAATTAAAATGAACGAAACAAAACATTTAATATTTTTCATACCTATTCTCCTTCTAAATTGTGAAACTATTTACACACTGCACCACAAATCCAATTGTTGTGCAGATTACTTTTTTAGCCCTAGTTAAGTATTAATATATCGATTTATATATGATATATCAGATCTATTGATACTTAAGTTTGAACATATATCATTTTGTTTTATTTGTCAAGTTTTTATTTCAAAATTTATAAAGTTCTTGATTATTTTATTAAATTCACAAACATAAATCACATCTACCAGTTAACAAAAAGTAAAGATCGGAAATCCATACCGATTCCATGTTATTCATACTATGCATTATTTCGAAAATTTAATTAAAATATCATACAATTTAGGATCAATTTTAGGTTCTTCAGTCCATCTATGTTTTTGATTTTCTACAACACAAAATGACCACAATGCATTTTTAGTTTGTTTATTATACTTACCATCAATCTTTCCCCTGTACCTTCCTAAACGGTATAGGGCTAACTGCACATCATTTATTATTTCCGAATTTAAGATTAGATAATTTTCTTTTTCCGTTATAATTTGAACATCATAATATTCATTTAATAATTCTTTTAAACGCTCACATGGACTAAAATGCGAATCAACTCTTAAATCTATAAGATTGTTGTTATATACAGGTATTCCAGCACTAGGTCTTACTACCAACAACGCACTAGACTGGCGTCCTCGTTTGTCACCACCTACTTGCTCTCCCTCAATTAATGCATCTAATAATCGATCAGCTAAATTTCCACTATGCGAAACAAAATATTTTATCATTGCTGAAATTGTAGATTCGCCTATCAACATATTACCTTGGGCTGCACAATATTGTTCTGTCATTCCACCTGCCCAAAATTCACATTTTTTTCCTGTATATGTCGCTGAATGACCTTTAGAATTCACGATACCTAATTGACGATAATCTCTGCCTTCATCTTTTTTCATTAGGATTTCAATTGTTTCATTAGGGGAATATCCTTTTTCTAATAATTGAAGGCCTTGGGGTCCTAATTTTGGATTTGCGTATGCTTGAATAGATAACGCACCAACTTCTGGTTTTGCAAATGGTACACTTGATCCTACTGCAATATATTTTGTAGCAACCGCAATACCCAAATCCATTGAAATTGGATCATAACCAACAATTGAAAATGTATTATATAGTGTTCCTAAATTCTCCATATTATTTATTTTCACTATGTTTTTCATTTAAAACAGGAGTCAAGTATTTTACTCCCGAGGGACGATCATACTTATCCATTCATATGTAGGAAATA
>Ga0187833_10004462_pt1 | contig 13675 bp, 13 predicted proteins | sample ETNtaG_37_FD_167968 | JGI IMG/M metagenome (GOLD analysis project Ga0187833, IMG submission 167968) | Marine microbial and viral communities from oxygen minimum zone, Eastern Pacific Ocean - ETNP2014_SV_400_PacBio MetaG (Illumina Assembly) | ecosystem: Environmental > Aquatic > Marine > Hypoxic... | reverse complement strand
CTTCGAGTTGTTTATTTATCTTCGGTTTATGATTGATTGTCATTTTCCTCCTTTAGCGTTGTTTTTTAAGTCCCAGCAAGTAGAGTTAATTTCTAAATCAGGACTGATTAAAATATATCAAAGTTCGGGGCACTTGGCAAAGAATGGTTTGCAGGTTCAAATCCTGCCGCCCCGACCATTAAAAGCAAATATTATCACTACTTATTTAATCTTAAAATATAAATGGAGAGTAAAATGGAGAGTGAATGAAGTTAATTTAATGATAAAAATAATAAGAATTAATTAAAATATTTGTTATATAAATGTCAAATTACCATACTCAAATACAAGAAATTATAGAAAAAAGAAGAATAAGAAAACTTGTACATTTCACTAGAATTACTAATTTAAAATCAATAATTGATTATGGAATTTTACCAAAAACCGAAATAGAAAGAAGAAAAATAAAAGTTGATTATAATGATCAAGCTAGAAAAGATAATTGGTTGGAAGCAACGTCGGTATCTGTTACTGAAAAAAATTTATTTTTGTTCCCCAGATACATTGAAAGGGCTAAATCTAAAGAAAATGATTGGATCGATATATTAATAAGCACAAATATTCTAACTGAGAAAGAATGTGTTTTTTGTTATACGAATGCAGCAAATCATAATTTTGATAAATTTAGAGAAAACAAATTGTTTTTAAAGAATCCAAATGCCTTCGAAGACATGTTTAAATATAAAGTGGAAAGTTCAGATTATCGTCAACCCATTATAAGAATAAATCAAAAAGATAATAAAACAACTGATAATCAAGCTGAAATATGTGTGTTTGGTATTATTGAAAAAAAATATTTTATAAATTTAAAAGAAATAGAAGATATAATAGAAAAAAATGGCTAAAAGAATTGTTTTTATTCCTAGTAGTGAGGCCAATGAGTTTGTAACTCAAAAAGAGATAGATTTTAAATGGCATTCAGGATTAGCCGTATCTCAAAAACAAAAATCAATTAGATCGTTACACGAAGAATCAAAAAAAAAATTAAATATTAATAAAGTATTAGAAATATCCTCAAAATCTGAAGATGAAATTGGAAAGTTATCAAGTGCATTTAATTTAAATTTATTGTGGAAAAATAAGACTTCAACAATAGAAAGTTTTTATCAAGGAAGTAAGGTGTTCGCTAACGGTGGACCATTTACAGATTTATACGAAAAAGAATCTATAACAGCAAAAAAAGATATAAGAATAAAAAATAGTGGTGATTTAATAGGTTTTTCATTTTTTAATCAAAATTGGTCATTAGAAGATGATTTTTATACTTGGCTTTATTTAATGGCATTATCACAGAACCAAAGAATTTTAGAGAAATTAACTAATTATGATGCATTTACCGACATAGAATTTAATCATGAAAAATCTTTTAACTGTCAAGCTTATAGCGCAGCGTTTTATGTTTCATTTGTAAAATATAAAGAAAAAGATTTAGAAAATATTAAATTACCAACTAATTTTAAAAGAATTTCACCACAAAAAATAATTAAAAATTTTCAATCAAGTCTTTTTTAATTAATAATCTTAGTTAAAGAATCAATTAATTTTTTTATTTCTGATTTGGTAGTTTTTCTGCCAACGCTTATTCTAAATGATCCATCAATTCTTTCATCGCTAAGATTCATAGCTTTTAATACATGGGATTTTTCTATAGTTCCGGAAGTACAAGCACTACCACTTGATAACGCTATGTGGGGCATAAAATTAAACAATTGTTCTGCAACTGTATTTTTAATTGAAATATTTAAATTATTAGGAATTCTTTTTTGAACATCTCCATTAATATCAAATTCTAGTTTTGATATTATAAGTTCTGATAAAAGAAAAGATTTTAATTCTTTAAAATGTTGTACATATTTTTTTTTATTTTCAATCAAATCTTTACATGCTTCTCCTAGACCTAGGCATAGGGCTGGAGATAGAGTTCCAGATCGCAAGTTTTTTTCTTGTCCACCCCCGCTTATTAATGGTCTTAAAGTGTTTTTGATATTGTTTGATATATATAATGCACCAACTGCTTTTGGCCCATAAATTTTATGAGCTGAAATAGATAAAGTATCTATATTCATTTTTTCAACATCAATGTTTTGAGTTCCTATAGATTGCGCAACATCGCTATGAAAAATTGCTTTATATTTTTTACAAAGTTTGCCAATCTCTTCTATAGGTTGTAGCACACCAATCTCATTATTTGCTGACATAATAGAGACTAGAGATTGATTTTGTTTAAGTAGATTTTCTAAATCTTTTAAATTAATTAAGCCGTTTTCATCAACATTGAGATAATTAACTTTTTTTCCTTCTTGTTCTAATTCATAAACACTTTCTAAAACACATTTATGTTCTGTTTTGCTCGTTATTATTTGGAAATCTTTTTCAAAATAATTTCTACCAATAGATTTAATTGCGAAGTTGTTTGACTCAGTGGCACCACTTGTAAAAATTATTTCTTCTTTGCTAGCATTTATTAGGTTAGCAATATTTTCCCTTGCTTCTTCTACAGCTTCAGCTGCTTTTCTTCCGTAATCATGGTTATTAGAATGTGGATTGCCGAAATTTTCTGAAAAATAAGGCAGCATTTTTTTTAATATTTCTGGTGAGACAGGAGTTGTAGCTTGGTAGTCTAAATAGATTTTTTTTGTCATTTATTTAAGTGATTCTGTTTTAGTTTTGTTCTTATTGAATATCCATATGCAAAAAAGCCTGTTAATAAACGTTTTTTTAACATTAAAATTTAAGTCTTTATCTATATATTAGAAATTGGTGATTCATTCAACGAATCCTCCAATTTATTATGCTTAGAGGACATTTAGGAAACAGTAAATATAAGGCTAAGTTTTCAGGACATGATACCTTTCCTTTTAGGTATGCGTGGTTAACTAAATTAGTCAACTATCTTGAAGATGGCAAAGGAAACATCATAAAAGAATCTGATAAAAGAAGATTAGAAACTATTTCAGATTTTGGCGTTGGTTTAAATATGGTTAAATCCATAAAGCACTGGAGCATTGCAACAAAAGTTTGTGATAAAGATTTTAAACTGACAGATTTCGGAAAGTTGTTATTTTCAAAAAAAAATTCTTTTGATCCATACTTAGAGAAAAAAGAAACATTGTGGTTATTACACTGGGTAATATCAAGCAATCAAACATTAACCACTTGGTATTATGTATTTAATTACCACCAATCAATAGTCATTAATAAGGATACGTTATTAAACGATCTATTAAATATTGGTAAATTTTCAAAATGGAAAGGTTTAAGTCCAAATACAATCAAAAGAGACATAGATTGTTTTATAAGAACATATACTTTTTCAAGTAAAAAAGGTGAAATCACCGAAGATTCCATTGAATGTCCATTAGCAGAGCTTGGGCTTATAAGCTCAACATATACAAAAGGAGAATACGAACTTCAAAAAGGACCAAAATTAACACTAAGCGATAAAATTTTTGAATATGCTTTAAATGATTATTGGTCAAAACAATCTAACAATATAATTACATTTGAAAAAATAATGTATGATTACGGATCACCCGGAAAAGTTTTTTTATTAGATGAAAAATCAATGGAAGGTTATCTAGAAAGATTAGAAAATGATGGAAAAAACTTTGTATTTAATAAGGGTGCTGGAGGCTTAAGACAAATCACAAAGATAAACAAAATATCCGAAAATCAACTATTAAAAAACTGTTATAAGGAAGTTGCTTAATGAATTTATTTTCTCACAGTGGAGTTGGTATCAATTCTTCTTTTCAAAGATCAACTCGTATTGATAATAAAATATCAAAAACTTTTTTAGATCATTTTATATTTCATGACACAAGTAAAAAAGTTTTAGATCAAATAGCAAATTCTATTTCAAACACCAATCAATCAGCTTTTACTTTAACCGGACCTTATGGAACAGGAAAATCATCTCTTGGATTATTTTTCAAGGCTTTATTATCGCAAGATAATAAAATAAGAAAACAAGCTGAAAAAATTGCTAATTACAATTCTAAGCATTTATTTTCAAAAACCTTTTTGAAAAAAAAATGGTTTATATTAAATTTAATTGGTTCCAAACAGGATCCAATAATTAGTATAGCTGAACAAATTGATGAAACGATAAAAAACAAATGGATTACCAAAGGAATTCCTTCTTGCCTAAAAACTAGAACGAAACCTACCGTTGCAGGAGTAATTAAAAGTTTAAATAATTTATCAAATGAGCTTAACAAAAAAAATTATGGTTTAATCTTTATAATAGATGAAATGGGAAAATTATTAGATTTTGCATCATCTGTAGGATCTGATTTAAATTTGTTTCAGGAAATAGCGGAAAATTTTTCAAATATAAGATTAAATAAAGAAGGAAACCCTATATTTATTGGTATTTTGCATCAACCTTTTGAAGAATATGCACGAAGTCTAGGCAGAACTGTTGAAGAAGAATGGCAAAAAATCCAAGGAAGATTTGAAGATATTCCTTTTACAATTAATCCTGAAGAAACAGTCCATCTAATTTCTCATGCTATTAATCATAAAAGTAAAGATAATAATTTTTCAATCCTATCTGAAAAGATTTCTAAAATTATTAATAATGGCAAAAATAACAAAACATTATTTGAAGCACTTTCAAATTGTAATCCTGTGCATCCGCTTGTAGCACTGCTACTAAATCCAATATCTAGACAAAGATTTGGACAAAATGAAAGAAGTATTTTTACTTTTTTAAATTCAGGCGAACCTAACGGATTTTTAAATTTTTTAGGGAATTCTAAAAATAAAAAGAATTTATACACACTTGATTTACTTTTTGATTATTTGCAAATGAATTTAGAACCAAGTATTTTAGTTTCAAATATAGGGCATTTATGGGCAGAAGCAGCAGAATCAATTAGAAGAGCTGAAGCTTTAGATGATAAAGAAAGTATTAAATTAGCAAAAATAATTTCTTTAATAGATTTATTTGGTAAAAATATTTCATTATTTTCATCAAAAGAAGTTTTAGAAAATTCTTTAAACAGTAATAAACTTTCTATAATATTAAAAAACTTAGAAGATAAAAAAGTAATTATCTATAGAAAATTTAAGAAGGCTTATTCATTATATTCTGGATCAGATATAAATTTAAATGAAGTAACAGAATTAAACAAATCAAAGATAGCAAATGATTATGATATTATTCTTTCTCAACTACCTAATCTTCAACCAATTATTGCTAAAAGACATTTTTTTAAAACAGGAACTCAAAGAATTTTTCAAAGATTTTGTTTAGTATTATCAAATGTAAAAAAAACGGTAGAAGATATAATTCAACTAGACATTTCAAATGTTAGTGCGGGAGCTTTTGTATTTTTGTGTAAATCAAAAGAAGACAGTAAATCTGAATTTAAAAATAAAATAAATGAAATTTCTAATATTAAATTTCCAAAACCAATTATCGTTGGTACTAGTGAAAGATATGTAGAATTTTTTAATCATGCTTTAGAGATAGCTGCATTAAAACGTGTACGCTCAACAGTATCTGCTATAGAAGGGGATGCAATAGCTAAAAAAGAATTATCAGGAAGATTAACTGCATATCAAAATTTATTATTTAATTCACTTTACGTAAATTTTGAAAATGCTAATTGGAAATTTAATAATAATAAAATAAAAGCTAGCAACCTATCTTCCATCGCATCTGAAGTATCAGAACAAGTTTATAAATTAACTCCAATTGTTCATAATGAGTTGATAGTTAGAGATAAACTTTCAACAAATGCTGTTAATGCAAGTTTATGTTTGATTGATAGAATTTTAAATAATTCAAGTACTAAAAATTTAGCTATGGAAGGTTATCCAGCAGAATTTGGATTATATTTATCCATTATTAAAAAAAATAATCTTCATAAAAAAATAAGCAATGAATATAAATTTGTTTCTCCGAATAAAAAAATAAAAGAATTAAAATCTTTATACGAAGATTTTATTAAATTAATTAAATCAAAAAATGAGCTAGTTCCTATTTCTGAATTATATACTCTTTTTACAAAGCAACCTTATGGTTTAAAGAAGGGCTTAGTTCCCATACTTTTAGCTACATTTATTAAGATAAATGAAGGTTTAATTGCTTTATATAGCATTGACGAACAACAGACAGAAACATTAATAACTGAGTATTCTAACAGAGTATGTGAAAGATTCATCTACACCCCTGAATCTTTAAAAATAATGTACGTTAAAATAGAAGGAGAAAAAGAAGCCTTATTAAATGATTTTAAAAATTATGTAGAGACTAAATATTTAAATGGTAAAAAAATCGAAAATCCCACACCACTAAATGTATTAAAACCAATTGTTGTAAGAGTGTATAATCTACCAGCATTTGCTAGAAAAACTAGAAGCTTTAAAGATAAAAGAACTCTAGCATTAAGAGATGAGTTGTTATCAACTAAAAATCCATACGAATTATTATATAAAAAAATTCCCGAGATATGTAATTGTGATGATTTGCAAAAATTAGTTAAAGAGTTTGATAAAGTTTATTCGGAATTGGATAAAGTTTATATTAATATGATAAGTAATTTTAAAAAAGTTATTGTTAAAGTCTTTAAATCAGACCCCAATATTTCAGATATAAATTTTGAAACTATTAAAGCTTGGTGCAAAAAAATAGGATCAAAAGATCCTTTTTCATCTAAAAGTAATGACTTGCCAGAAGACAAATGGCTTGAACAAATCATATCTTATGCCGCAAGCAAACCTGCAAACGAATGGAATGATAACGATTATAATGAAGCCATATTAAAAATTGAAGAAATGGTCCGTCATTTTATTATGAGTTATAGATTATATACTTTAAGGGAGAAACATTCTGACACTAAGATAATTGATATAGCAATCTTTGAAGGAAAAAGCCCAGAAAGATCCTCTAAATTTTATAAATTTGATTCTTATAAGAATAAATCGGTAGATAAAATATCACAAGAAGTGCTCAACCTTCTTGAGGGACAAAACCTTAACGAGTCAGAAAAGGGTGAGGTAGTTTTAAAAGTTTTAAGAAAAATTATGAATTTTAAAAACTCTAATGAAGAAAAACTAGCATGACTAAAAAAATAAAACATGTGCTTGGTTTATCTGGTGGAAAAGATTCCGCAGCACTTGCTGTACATATGAACAATAATTATCCTAATATTTCTATTGAATATTTTTTTACAGATACTGGTTATGAACTTCCTGAGACATATGATTATTTAAATAAACTTAAGACAAGATTAGATAGACCAATAAAATATATAAATCCAAGAAATAGTTTTGATTATTTTTTGAAAAAATATAATAACTTTTTACCTTCCCAAAATGCAAGATGGTGCACAATTGAAATGAAATTAAAAAGCTTTGAAGCTTGGCTCAAACCTTTTTTAGAAGAAGGTGCAGAAGTAATTACATATGTTGGAATAAGATATGATGAAAGAGGTAGAGTTGGTTACAAACCAACCAATCCATTAATTAAAGCAAAGTTTCCTTTTATTGACGACCATATTAATAAAGAAAATGTTTTAGAAATATTAGAAACATCAGGTCTAGGGTTACCTGATTATTATAAGTGGCGCTCTAGAAGTGGCTGCACCTTTTGTTTTTTTCAACGCCAATCGGAATGGCTCGGATTAAAAGATTATCACCCGAAAGCTTTTGATTATGCTAAAAGTTTAGAGAAAACAGCCGCTGATAACAAAAGTCCATTTACATGGATAAAGGATAGACCTTTATCAGAACTAGAAAAACCAGAGATTATTGCCAAGATAAAAGCAAACTATGCTAAAAATTTAGAAAAAATTAAGAAAAAAGCACAATCTAAAGTTGATGAAAATCCCTTTCTAAAGGATGAATATATAGAAATATCTCAGAATCTAGTCTTAGACGATGTTTCTAGCAGCTGCTTAATCTGTCATAAATAGAGCATTTATACCTATTGGTAGGGGTACTTTATTATTTTGCTTAATTTTGCTCATAATTCAATAATATTTAAAAATTATATTTTTTTTGTAAAAAAAGAGTTGACATAATATTAATAATATGTTATTATTTAAATAATGATAAAAATTTTTAAATACAGTTTTAAAAACTTGAATTTAGTATTTAGATACTTATATCATTATTTAAATAAGAATAAAGGAAAAAAATGATTAAATTATATAATAACAATATTGGTTCACGAAAACAGCTATTGGGAGATTTTAGAGGTCATGTTGTAAGTTCATTAGCTGCAGCAAAAAAATCGAATTATCCTAAATTTGATGGATCAATAGGCTTCAATATTTTTGAAAACATTTATGCCCCTAAAAATCCGGGCGTTTATTTTGTTCATGATTTAAGGGGCATCCTTTATATCGGGAAAGCAGGCAACATCCATAATAGATTTACTCAACACTCTTGGATAAGAAAAAATAGAGCTTTATTCAAGCTCTCTCAAAATCCTTTTGGAAAATTAAAATTTAGTTGGGTGAATACAAAAGATGAAAAAACTGCAGATAAATTTGAAAAAAAATGGATTAGAATTTTTAAACCTATCTGCAACGACATATTTTATTATAAAAACTAAACAAAAAGGAGGAAGTTATGTCAGTAGTAATACCAGCAATCGAAGGAAAAATGGGAAACACTAGATACTTTCAATGTATGATGAGAGTAGATGAACTTGTAAGATCTGTTAGATCGGCAAGTGAAATTGATAATTGGGCAAATATGTCCATCGGAGACAAGATGCAAAGAGAACCGTCTTGGCCAAGAATAAAAAATCAAATTGCACCATACTTTAAAAGACATGAGGATCGTTTTTTTGGTTCTATTATGGTTTTAGTTTACGAAGGTACTGTATCTTTTGAAAAATTAAGCGAGTTTAATGCAAGAGTACCTAATGCTTATCAGAGTCAAGGTGATAAAATGGGTTTTCTTACTATAGATGGAGGAACTTTAATTGCCCTGGACGGACAACACCGACTATTAGCTTTGAAAGAAGTAGTTGAAAATCCAACAGAAGGTGATTTTTCTGCAGATGTACACAATGATGAAGTTTCAGTTATTTTCTTAAAACATGAAGATAATATTAAGACTAGAAGCATATTTAATACAGTTAATAAATACGCAAAACCAACATCTGCAGGTGACAATATAATAACCAGTGAAGATGATGGTTATGCTATTTTGACTAGACGTCTAATTGAAGTTGAAGATGGTGTATTAAAAGAGTCCGTTGTTAATTGGAGAAATAATACTTTAACAGATAAATCAGACAAATTTACTACTATCAAGATTTTATACGAAACTGTTAAACTTATGCTTAAAGAATCAAAAGAAGATGAATATGATTTTGATCCAACTATTAGACCATCAGATGAAATTCTAGACAGAGCATACAATTATGCATCTAATATGTGGAAATTAATTCTTGAAGAAGTTACAGCATACAGTTTTGTTACTGAAAATAGAAGTGACTTTGCTGAAAAGGTTAAAGAAGCAAGAAAACCAGAATCTTCAAACTCACTTTTATTTAAACCAGCGGCTCAAGAAGCTTTTGTAAAAGGAATATTAGCTGCGTGCCAACCACAGTTTGATGAAGATGATCCAGAACTTACAGTGCAAGAGGCCCTTAAGAAGAGTAACAAAATCAATTGGTCTATGAATGACGAAATATGGAAAAATGTTATCATTAAAGCTAGCGGCGCTATAGATGGTGGCGCGGAAGGTAAAAGAAGGATGGCTCTATTAATATCGTGGATGTTGTTAGGTAACAAAATGTCAGATGACAAAAAATTAGCAGTAAGAACAGCTTTTAATGAAGGTCATGGTAAAGACATAAATGTTAATCCCGATGAAGAAGAACCATTACCACAAGCTGTTAGATAATTTATGGATAAAAAAATATATTTTAACACTTTTAGAGTTAGGAAAAGAGGGTTATATCGAGGGAAAGTTGATCTCTTAATAGCAAGCTCATTGTCTCTTATTCCTTGTCATTTTCGATGTGCTTGCATTTAACAAATGAATTCCCCAGTAGCTTACACTTTTTCTGCTGGGGAATTAAAAATAATGCAATGACAGGATTATTAAAAGAAATACCAACAAAAAAAAATTTGATAAGATTAAATTATGAAAATCAAATTAGGTTAATAGAACAAAATGAAATGAGCGAAAAATCAAATATTTTTCTTAAACCAATTTCAGAATTAGAATTATCAGTGCGTATAGTTAATGGATTTAAATATTTAAATATTCAATGCTTTGGAGATTTGGTGCAGGAAACAGAATACAGTTTACTAAGAATTCCAAATTTCGGCAGAAAATCATTAACAGAAATCAAAGATGTTTTGGAAAATATTTCTTTAAAATCAGGATTAGATATTTATCTTGGTATGGAAATAGATTGGTCTAAATTAGAAGATCCAAAAATCAAAAAAAAAGAAGAAGAAAAAAAAAGTGATTTTTTAAAAGATAATTTAAAAAAATTATTATTACCAATTGATAAAATTGAATTCAGTGTAAGAACGTTAAATTGTATTAAAAATGATAATATAATTTGCATTGGTGATTTGGTGCAAAAAAACGAACTTGAGATGTTGAGAAATCGAAATTTTGGTAAAAAATCAATAAACGAAGTTAAAGAAATCTTACAAAAAAAATCTTTATATCTTGGGATGAAAATACCTAATTGGCCTCCTGAGAATTATGAAAAATTAGTAAAAAGTTATGACATATCTTCAGATATTAAATTCGATTTTTACAGCTTAAAAGAAATATTAGATAAAAAATTTAATGACAGAGAAAAAATTATTTATGATCAAAGATTTTCAAGAGGAAAAACTTTAGAGTTTATTGGAAAAAAATTTAACATAACAAGAGAAAGAGTTCGTCAAATAGAAGCAAAATTAATTAGAAGAGTTCTTAAATATAAAGATGCTTTCAAAAATTTTTTAAGTAGTGAGAGAAACTATATTTTCTCAAAGCTTTCTAATAACAGTAATTTGATAACATACAGAACTCTAAAAAATTATAAAAATAAAAATCTTGATTTGATGACAGATAAAGATTTTTTTATTAAATTTTGTATATTTATTGTTTATAAAAATAAAACTAACTTTTTAAATGAAGAATATTGTCCAATAACGATAAACGAATTTATTCAAAGAAAAACTACAAAAAGATCAAGAATTAAATATGTCCAGGCTTGGAAAAAAGAAAAAAAAATACAAGAAAATAAAAAAGTAAATAGCGGAATATTTAAATTATATAAAAAAAGAGGAAACATTTATGAATAAAGATAATTTTTATTATGTATTAAAAGAAAGACTAGAATACGCCCATGACTATGTGAAAGATTCATCTGCTTTTTTAAGAGGCGTAAATTTTCAAAACAAAGTGGAGAGAGAATTTTATAAAGATAAAAAAATATTATTTATTTTACTAACAATAATAAACTTACCAATAGATGCTTATAAATATATTGGATATTTAAAGGGTATTTTTCACTATAAAAGAGCAGTTAAAGAAATTGAAATTTTAGAAACGGAGTTAAAAAAATATGAATAAAAAATATTTATTTATAACACCGTATATATCTAGCTTATTTCATAGCACTTATGCAAAATCTTATAATGTTATTCATGATCAATTCTATGGAATGATTAAGGTTCCACAAAAGTGGATAGAAGATATTAAGCATGTTGAATTTAATGAACTTCTAGCATCATCCATAGGTCCTTTAGCATTATTCTTTAGGTGGAAAAAAAGACATAAAGAAGAATTTTCAGAAATTGCATCAGGGGTGCTTGCTTCAAGTTTTATACACGGTGATCCAATTGGAACAATAACTTCAATTGTCATACTTGCTTACAAATACAACAAGTCTTCAAATAAAAGTGAATTGAGAAATATTAAATGGGGAATTGTTAAAGGTGGATTAAGCGTTAGTGCTTTTGCTTTAACTGTAAAAGCAATGGGAGTTTCATTAATTAGTTTTTTAGTTGGAATATGTATTGGGGCAATTGTAAGAAAAACTGTTAGTTCTTTAAGATTTTTTGAATATTTACAATACTTAAGAACATTAAATGTTCATTTTCCAAAACTTAAAAAAATAATTTCAAGAAGAGACTTTTTAACTATGAGAATATTTGAATACAAGAATGCTTAAATGATAAGTTTAAAAAGAAGCAAAACAACTGGAGAATTAGTTCCTGCTACAGGAATAACAAGCCAAAAGTGGAGAATTTATACTCCCAATCAAAATAAAGATTTTCCAATAAGCAGATCTAGATTTGATGAATTTTTGAACTGTCCAAGATGTTTTTATTTAAAAACTAATAGAGGTTTCGTTTCTCCATCTATACCTGGATTTACACTAAATACATTGACAGATACTCTTCTTAAAAAAGAATTTGATATTTGCAGAAATAAGCAAGAACCACATCGAATATTAGTCAAAAACAATCTTAGCCACATAGTTCCTTACAAAACCGAAAAAATTAAAGACAGCAAAGGCAATGAAAAATTATTAATCGATGTTTGGAGAGACTCTTTGCGTGGGGGTATAAAACATAGATTCAAAGATACAAACATAATACTTCAAGGTGGACTAGATGATGTGTGGTTTAATACCAAAACCAAGGAACTGATTGTAGCAGACTATAAATCACAACAAGATAATAATGGAGTTTCACAAGAAACTTACTTTAAAAAACCTTATAAATCTGGATACAAAATACAAATGGATTTTTATGCCTATTTGTTGAAAAGTTTAGGATATAAAGTTTCTTCAGACTCATACTTGTATATTTGTAATGCAAAAGAAATAGATGATTTTAATGGGAAAATGTTATTTGATGAAATTTTAATACATTACAAAGTTAATACCGATTATCTTGAAGATAAAATCCAAAAAATGATAAATGTAATGAATTCAGAAAAAGTACCTGATTCAAATGAAAGTTGCGAAAATTGCGCTTATGCCAAGCAAAGATCTGTAATAGATAAATTAGAAACTAAATAAAATGCTTGAAGCTTTGATTGTTCTTGAAGTTGTAGCCTTATTGGTAGGATGGTATATTTCTAATCAATGACTGCTTCACAAATGATTATTGCTATAATTGCGGTTGCTTTAACTATTCTTGTTCCTGTTATTTATATTTATAAAAAGAAAGTTAAAAAACTTAAGTTAAATGAAAAATTAAAAAAATCTATTTATGTGACAGAAAAAGAAAAAATCAGAGTATATCTTGATAAGATAAACGAAGAGACTAGAACCAAATATAGAAGCTAACAAATGCTATATTTTGCTTATGGAAGCAATCTTTGCAAAAAACAAATGATGGATAGATGCAAAGACTCTATAGATTTAGAAAATTATTATTTAAATGATTACAAATTATGCTTCTGTTGGAATGGACTAAGCAGCAATACTAATGGAGTAGCCAATGTAGTTAAAGAAATTGGTTCAAAAGTTCCTGGAGTTATATTTAAAATATCCGATTATGATGAAATTGTTCTTGAGAGACGTGAAGGGTTTAATCTAACTCCCAAAGTCTATATCAAAAAATATTTTAAGCATAAAGATCAAAACGTTTTATTTTTTGTACTAAATAGCAAATGCGATCCAAGGAAGCCAAAAGAAAACTAT
>Ga0187833_10004459_pt1 | contig 13679 bp, 13 predicted proteins | sample ETNtaG_37_FD_167968 | JGI IMG/M metagenome (GOLD analysis project Ga0187833, IMG submission 167968) | Marine microbial and viral communities from oxygen minimum zone, Eastern Pacific Ocean - ETNP2014_SV_400_PacBio MetaG (Illumina Assembly) | ecosystem: Environmental > Aquatic > Marine > Hypoxic... | reverse complement strand
ATAGAGGTATCGCTCAAAGTTATGTAATCTGATGTCGCGGCTAGAGGAAGGTAAACATCAAGTGCTTGGGGGCCGCTGTCGTTTACCAGCCGTATCTGGTTTAGGCTTTGCTGTTCGTTGGCTGCAAATGCTATCGATCCTGAAAAAGATACGACTTGACCCACAATATAGTTGGTAGACGTACCGGTTGACGGCAGTGTACCGGGGAGTGTGTTGGGCAAAGTTGACCCCGCAGGCCCAACAAGATTCAGAGAGACATCTGCACTACTGGCAACACCATGGATGGTGCCCCTGTTGAGTAGGATGGAGACCACAACGAGACCCAGAAGTAGGAACCCTGAGTAAACGATGGACTTCATATTCATTACGCTAGCCTCCAAGATATCTTTACAAGACCGCAAAAAGGGCGGACTCTATTTAACTCGATAATGTCCTCAAGACATCACATATTTTTTAACTCAAATTGGCGAGTACTAAAGGTACCCACAGATTAGAAGGAATTTTATGGCTTGCTTCAACAAGATGTCAATGTGGAATTTATCTTATTCAGTTCAGACTTGGAAAGATCCAATTTCTGGTTATGTTTCTACTCCGAATTTCCAATTGAGGAAAGGGTAATAACACCTGTTTTTGGAAACCTGAGATGTTAGGGCAGTCACCTGATTGAATCCGGATTAGTAACAGGGAATCACAGGAATCGAGTAGAAGTTTACGAAGTGACGAGACCACCCTAGGTTATTTTGGTGACATACTGGCCCCAAATAAATGACAAGAGAATCAGAAGAATTATGCCGGCCGTTTGACTAAAGTAGGTTAATCATCCGAGGCCTTAGAACAATTCGAACTAGGGACAGAAGTACAGCGCTTGAAATAATGAAAACGACCGAAGTCCAGTCGAATCCGTATATCACTAGACCGAGTGAAGTACCCGCGGCAGGGGGATGTTCAGTGTTGGTCACAACCATGAAAAATATTCCGATTCCCACGGAAATTGCTGCTGCTATATCAACTATGTAACGTGTTTCTGACGCATATAGCTCTAAACCAGGAGTTTGTAAGATATAAGAGACACCTGCGCCGATGAGCCCCGCGACCAGGTGACCACCTATAACCTTTCGTGGAGTTGCTGCAACACTTTCGGGTATTACAAAGATGGTGAAAGCAGATGACGCAACCCCTACCACAATGGCTGCTCTTAACAAGGTGTCTCCGATAATAAGGATCAATATTAGCGATAGTGATGCCAAACCACATTGGGAAATGTAGTGGGCCCATTTTGAATGTATATATTGATCCAATACATGAGGTAAGAATCCATGTGGCTTTGGAATGTGAGGCTTTGGAATGTGAGGCTTTGGAATGTGAGGATGGGGAATGTGAGGGATATGGACACCCTTTCTTGGCTTTATCAAGTTGAGAACTTCCTCACACAGCAACTTATTTATTGGACAAAGACCAATAGGCAAGGATTAATTTAACCTTTTAAAAGTAGGTTTAGACAAGCAGGTTAGAGGGCAGTTTATGCTTAGATGTTCCCTGCATTTATTACTGAGTTTTAGCTTAAGGTCGCAAATGATAATTGATATAATTGACCTGAATAAGCGCGAATCCAAAACAGCGTGAAAACAGTTCCACAAGGAAACGGCTCCGAAATAGCGCCAACGGAATTTACCGAATAAATGTTTTTCGACATGAGTGGATCAATTGATGAATAGTCCAGGGGGAACAAAAGACACCGACGTTTTTGTTAGGAAGCGGAGGGTCGGAGATGTCGTGCCTGTAACTTTCGAAGTTGCAGAGCGTAAGATGAGACCAAGGGCTTTATCCTCCCCTCTTGTTCTTATTTTGCTAGCGTTTATCACCTTGATTGCTATAGGAGCCGTGTTGTTATCTGCGCCCTTTTCTCATCATAATCCTGGTTTCTCAAGCCCTGTTATTGCACTTTTTACGGCGACATCTGCTGTGACGGTAACAGGACTTGTAGTGGTCGAGACGTCTGCCCATTGGACCACTTTAGGTCATGGTGTGATTCTGCTACTTATGTTCGTTGGGGGCCTCGGATTCATGTCACTGGCGGCCTTCTTATTAGCTGTTTTGGGTCAAAGGGTGTCAATTGCCCAGAGGCTTCTCATACGTGAGACCCTAAGTACCGATCGGATTGGGGGTCTTCAGCGTTTAAGTGTATCTATAGTACTGACGGCCGTGGCGATTCAAATAATTGGGTTCTTTGCGCTATTTGGCCGATTGTTGGCTGAATATGAACCGGGGATGGCCGCATGGCAGTCCTTATTTCATGCGGTATCTGGATTTAATAATGCAGGATTTGTAATTTTCCCAGAGCCAACCGGAATGGCGGCACATCAAAGCGATATCTTTTTACTGGCAATCATGGGAGGTCTGATAGTTCTCGGAACCTTGAGTTTCTGGGTTGTTTCGGACATAGCAACCAAACGAAGGTTCAGTCTTTATTCTTTGGTTTCAAAGATTGTTCTTCTTATGACTGGAATCCTGATAACTGTAGCCGCAGCATTCGTTTTCGTTTCTGAAGGATCTAATCCACAAACTCTTGGACAGCTTCCTATAGGAAACAAAATTGCCGTTTCGGTTTTTGAAGGTATAAGTGGTAGGACGGCAGGTTTCTCGACATTTGATTATGCCTATGCAAGACCTGCAACTGACGTATTTATTTCCTTTATGATGTTCATTGGAGGAGCTACGGCATCAGTTGCGGGAGGCATAAAGGTAACTACTTTCTTTATAGTCGTTCTTAGCATTTATTCGATCGTTAAGGAGAAGTCACACGTGACTGCTTTTGGTAGAGAGATTGACAGGCCTACAATAACTAGGTCTTATGCTGTACTAATAGTGTGCCTGGCATTTTCGTTTTTTTGCACCTTGGCCCTTGCATTTACTAATAGTCACATATTGGTTCGTGACCTTGCATTCGAGTCAGTTTCAGCTTTTGGAACAGTAGGCCTCAGTACTGGTGCTACCGCCAAATTAAACACGATAGGACAATTAATTGTGACTTTAACAATGCTGGCCGGTAGGATCGGACCTTTACTCATAGGCCTCAAAATGGTTCCTAATCAGGACAGCGCCTCTTATCGGCATGCCACTGAAACGGTTACAATTGGTTAAACTCGTCTCTCTTCTAGGGAGGGAGAACTAAGTATATGGAAAAGAAACAGGTTGCCGTAATTGGCCTTGGAAGATTTGGTGTTAGTACCACAAGGACCCTTTACAACCTCGGGCACGATGTGCTTGCCATAGATCGTGACGAAGACCGCGTTCAAGCGGTGTTAGGAAGGGTTACTTACGCGATCGGAGCTGATTGTACTAACGAAAATGCACTGAGAGATCTTGCTGTTCCTGATTACGATGCTGCTATCGTAGCTATTGGAACAGATATTGTTTCTAGTGTAATGGCTTCGGTGCTTCTCAAGACAATGGGAGTCAAACTCGTGGTGGCCAGAGCTAGAGATTCTCTTCATGCCAATACACTCAGGCGTATCGGTGTTGACCGGGTGATTCAGCCAGAAGAGGAAATGGGAACTAGATTAGCGCACAGTTTCTTCAATACTAGCGTAGAAGAATACCTAGAATTAACCTCTAATTACGGTATTAGCCGATTTCGCGTGCCGAATAGATTTGCAGGAACAACCCTTGACGAACTTGGTTTTTCCAGTCACAGGGATAGTTACGGGCTGACCCCTTTGGCTATCTGCAGAAAGCGTAAAGTGACCCTAAACCCCGAATTGAATATGAAACTCGAGTTCGGCGATCTTGTGATAGTAGCCGCGCATGATAGCGATCTAGAATCGTTAGATGCGGTAATAGAACCTGACCAAACAGAAAGTGACTCAACGTTCACAAATCCATAATTGGGGTCTTAAAATTACACCATGATTTTTGCTGTTTTAGACGGTACTTCCACAGATTTAGATGTTACGCGTACTGCAAGTCAAATAGGCAGACATTCGAAGTTAAGCGTTGTTTTGTTATACGTTATTGAAATAGGAAGGGATCGGCCAGTGGATCAAGAAATTTCTGAGAAAACTGTAGAAGGTGAAGAAGTACTTTCAAATATGGAAAAGTTGGCCAAAAATTTTAAAGTCAAAACGGCTGGCCAATTATTGCAAGCAAGGTCGAGAGGATCGGCGGTGGTGGCACACTGCAAGGACGAAGAGGCGGATATGATAGTTGTAGCATCGCCTAGTTCAACGAAATTTGGAGAGTTTTCGCTAGGGGAATCACTAGAATACATACTTTCCAACGCTACGTGTAAGGTTGTGACTTGTAGATCCTCGATATAGTGATCAAGCTATTATAAGTGGGTCTTTCAATGGTACAACGGAATATTGAATGTTAGATTCAGAAGAGACAAATAACTCTACGAGAGAAATCGAGAGTTCTCGTCGAGGACCTATTTATAGAGCTCGGCGGGTACTTATTGTCGGTTGCGGGGAGACTGGTGCTGCTCTTGCAACTAGATTGTCTGATTCAGGAAATATAATCAAGGTCCTTGATTTGGACCCCGCGTCATTTGAATTACTTCCGCCTAGGCGGATAGAAACGACTAGGATAGTTCCAGTTGTTGGTGACGGTACGAGAGAGGGGGACCTTAGACGGGCTTCAGCTCATGAAGTTGATGTGATGATCGCAACGACTGGTACTTCACCGATTAATATCCTAGCTTCTCAAATTGGACTTCATATTATTAGGGTGCCGAAGGTCCTTTGTTTGATAGAAGAGGAACCGATAATGGAAATCTATCGATCCCTTGGAATCCATGTAATAAGCCGGCTTCACCTTACGGTGAGCACTTTATTTGAAGAAACGATGTCATGATAAACAATCGACTTAACTTTCAAGTAAGGATTGCCGTTAAATGTATGTCGTAATACTTGGAGCCGGAAGGATAGGAGTTCGCCTGGCTCGATGGATGCTGGATTCAGGTTCTGAAGTCACTTTAATAGAGTTGAACAGGCGGCGGTTAGAAATTGTAAAACAATCGCTGGGCGAGGTTGCAATACAAGGAGACGGGTGCTCTTCCTTAGTTTTGGGTGAGGCCGGCCTGTCTCGTGCGGATATTTTTGTTGCGACTACCGGAGCCGATGACGTGAATTTGCTGACCTGTCAAGTTGCAAAACACCATTACGGTGTCGAAAAAACAATTTCAATAGTTTATCTCCCAGAACACGAAGATCTCTTTAAGATGTTGGGTGTTGATATGACCATAAACATTACAAACTTGGCCATAGAGTGCTTGGAAACAGGCATGGCAGATTTATTTGCGGAAGAGGTTTAGGGAGAATGCGAAAAAGAATCGCTTATCTCGGGCCTGCCGGAACATACAGCGAACAGGCGGCGAGAGAATGGATCGAAAAGGCGATTCTTATACCCGTGGAGTCTATTCCTGCTGTGGCGAATGCCGTGTCTTCAGGGATAGCAGATGAAGGTATTGTTCCCATAGAAAACAGCATAGAGGGAGGTGTTACGTTCACCCTTGATTTGCTTATACATGACTCTGAATTGTCTATTTGTGGCGAGGTTATCGTTCCGATTCATCAATGTCTAATGGCTCATAATAAAATCGATCTCGCTGATATAAAGAACGTTATCTCTCATCCGCAATCGCTTGGACAATGTAGAGACTTTTTAACGAGTAAACTGCCTGGTGCAGAACTGACTGCTTCACTAAGCAATTCAAGTGCGGTTCAGGAAATGATGGCGGCCTCACTTGAGACGGCTGCGATTTCTAGTGGGAGGGCAGCGGTTCTTTACGGAGCCACAATATTGCTAGAAAATGTCGAAGATAGATCAAATAATGAAACTCGATTTGTGGTTCTTTCACATAGAGATCATGAACCTACCGGAAATGATAAAACTTCTCTATGCTTTGAGTATGGAGGTAATGCACCAGGGATACTAAGTGTTTCTCTCAGAGAGTTTGCTTCAAGGGATATAAACCTCACAAAAATTGAATCTAGGCCAAATAAGAAAAGCCTCGGAAGGTACGTCTTTTTGGTTGATGTGGAAGGCCACCGTACAGAGGATTTAGTGGCTGAATCACTTGATGCACTCAATAATCAAGTTTCCATGATGAAGATTTTGGGATCTTATCCAAGCGCCCAGATGAAATAATAAATCTACGGTGTAATTTTCTTGAAAGAAAAATATCTAGGCAGAATTATCGGTATTCCTATCCCGTGGCTGTTCGGATTTGTCGGTTAACGAATCAGAAGTGTCTGCAAATCTTGCATTTACTTGTTCCACCAATGGGGTGACTTTTTCGCGAACCACTTCCATCACCGGGCTAACTTTATCTTTTGCAACGCCCAGTGTGGGTGCGATTCTTTCAGATAGCTGATCTATAGTTGGACTCAGAGCGTCTTTAACTGCCGCAGATAATTCTTCAGCTTTATCACGGATATATTCGCTCCGCTCAAACAGTTCGGACCTTGTCTCAGATCCTGGTTTTGGCGCGAGTAGGATTCCTATCGCGGTTCCAATAATTCCGCCAACCAGTAATCCAGTCGTGAATCCTCCATTTCCGCTACCCATTTCGCGCCTCCTTTTAATTGAAGTTATTCGTCAGAGTCATTACGTTTGCTACCGGTTACAAAATCGAACGTTTTAAAAATTGATCTAAGAAACCCAAAATTGCCTTTAGAAGGGCTAGCTATAAACTCGATGATGTTCTCGATTTTTTTGCCTGTCCTTTTAGCAGAATCAACGACATTGTTTATCTTTCTCGCCGTGCGGTAAATCACAAAGCATATAAAAAGCAGGGAGACGATAAAAACCACATCCCTAATAATGCCTATTATTTCTGGTAGCGCCGCTCCCATAATTGCCAACCGTCACATCACATAATCTAATTTACTTGATTCAACGTAACAAAAGTCTCTGTTTTCGATATTTGATGGTCTTTCATTAAGACATATTTGCGAAGATAGTGATTTATTATGGCTGGATTAGCATTCGAAGGGATCCTTCAAGATCCTTGCGTTGAGTCAATATGTTATGGCTGTGCTTTTCTGCCCAAACAATAAGATCGTATGTATTTAAAACGTCTGGGACAATCACCTCAAGTATTGAACTGTCATCAATCGAAATTTGCTCGTTAAGTGCGGCGATGATTCCAGCGCAGTTTTTCCCTGTACCATCTACCACCACCCAGCCGGTTGCATTACCATTTGACGGAGCCGTGCTTCCCCCGTTTTCAGCATAAGCATCTATAGCTCCAGTTTGTCTCAAATCCAACTCTCTTTTGAAGTCAGCTACCGATTCCCAATGCACTCTGGAATCTCGGTCACCTTTTTGGCAAACGGCACCTCTGACTCCCACAATATCAGGATTAACCCGGGCTAATTCGTTGATGTCATCCATCTTTAGGTGACCGGAAAGGGCTGTACTCATACCCACTTCTTTACCTTCGTTCACCATCTCCTTAAGACGTTCTTCAGGTATGAAGTCGAAAAGGTTTCTGCCGTCTTTGACTAACGTGTCGATTAAAAAACCATCGCATTGGCCTTCTTTGGCAAGTTTGACCATCAAGTTGGGGTCAAGACCCCCATCATAAAGGGTGTTATCAGCAAAAAGAGAACCGATTAGCTTAGTGCTTGTGCCTTTCAATGCTTCCTTAGAAGCCAGTAGGGTTTCAAGGGCCACCTCGTATTCCCGCACCATGAAGCCGACTTTTACGGAAGTTGCCTCGAGGGAACCCGCGGCATACACAGCCATTGCCACCGTTCCTATTTGGTCCGGTACAACACCCAATGTAACACTGGCGTGATGTGCCGAAGGAACTTCGGTTCTGATTTGTTTAACGACGTTTGGGTGAGCTGAACCAACTAAGGCTTCTTGCAAATTCTTGACGTCCACAATGTCTGCGCCGCCTTTTAAAGCCTGCTTCGCTTCATACAAATTCTGTACGCTCACCATTAGGATCATATTTGGGAACTCCTTTTTTCAATGAGTGGCCTGGCGCTGTTAGTGGTCACTTCTCGCATGATTAATGTCTTCTTCCAAGGTGGTTTTCTCTTCTTCTGATAACTCCGTAAGTGGCCTCCTGACGTGGCCTCCTGCCATCCCCATTAGTTCCCCCCAGTATTTACACATAGAGGCCGGAAGAGCCCCGCCCATCTTTTTCACCGTATGCTGCCACCATTTGTCTGATACTTGTTTGATTGGGGCTATGTGTTGATTGTAGTAATCTGTGTCTAAGTCCCCTTCCATAACTTTATCAATAAACGTCACATAATGGTTTTCTTCTGGAGTATCAAAACGCCAGTCAGAAGTATTTGCGAACATAACTTGTTGCTCAAATCCCTCTTTTTCCCCAGCCTCAAAGATCCACTCGTCAGGCGTGCTGATGATTGCTTTAGTGCCAAGCTTCAGATGGGTCTCTATTGAGAGTTCACGATTAAAACTGGCTTCTTTTACCCCAACTACATTTGGAATGTCACAGACTTTACTAAGGCCGTTTGCACTCATCACCAGGCCAAATTGAGGAGAGTTGTAAAACATAATAGCAAGAGATGTGTTTTCGGCGAGAATTCTTACCCATTCGATTACTTGATCTTCTTGATTGGTTACAAAATAAGGGGCAGCTACTATTAGTAGATCAAAACCGGAATTCTCGGCATGACTTGCGAGTTCTAACATGGCTTTCTCTGAAGTATGAGAAACATGGGCCCCAATTGGCCATTCTCCACCCGCTTCATCACTTACTATGTCATATATCCTTAGACGTTCCTCTTGAGTAAGGGTCCAAAATTCGCCCATTCCCCAAGTGCAACCCGCTCCTCGAGAGCCGAGTGCTCGCACATGCTGAATGTTCTTTCTAAGGCCAATCTCATCGATTTCATCGCTTGGAGTGAACGGTGTCATCAAGGTTGACCATTGGCCACGTATGTTTTCCCGTGCCCAGTCTAGTGCTTCTGATTTCGTGTATTCAGCCATACTCATATCCTCTCGCTTTGGCCGTGGGTTGAATCTGAGAAATATTCTCTTGGTGACGATTGAACCAAGGTTAATGATATTAATGAGGAATTAAAAGTGTCAACGAAAATTGCCAGCAGCCAAATATTGAATTACCTGACCTTTTCGTCTCTGATCAATTGATACGGATAAAGCAGCGAAATCAATCTTTCATAGCTGACTTATATTGAGTCCGTAAACAACGGGTGCATACGTTAGCTTTCTGAGTAACACCGTTAATTTCCACGGTAGCTTTCTGGATATTGGCACTCCATCTAGTTCTAGTTCGCCTTTTTGAATGGCTAACGTTATTTCCAGATTGACCACTTTTATTACAAATTGAACAAATTGCCATTTTTTCCTTTGACGCCTTTACTACTCATGTCTAGAATCATTTTGATGTCGATACCAGGCTGCTTTTTTGTAGGATTTTGAAGGATCTTGTTATTGCGGAATGGACTGTGACTCTCGAAGAGTCAACTTAGAAAATATCATATTGATACCTTGATCAGCAATTTAACTGGTTCTATATATTTGTAAACTATGAATGAAGAAAAGAGAAATGCAAACCTCCTTAGAGGAATGTTTGATAGTGCCGTTATCTATTTTCAACGTCATATAGAGTCGGTGAACGCCCTCAATGTTTTTCCAGTACCTGATAAGGATACAGGTACAAACATGTATCAAACTTTAAAGAATATGAAAATCGGCATAGAACGTGAGCAAACGGACAGAGAGCGGAAAATCTACGAAGATAATAGGGACGAAACAGCGAACCGTCTACAAAGGAGCCTATCTGACCTGGAAGACCTTTCCCTTCGCTTATGGGTAGCATCATTTTTTGCTGCTAAGGGCAATAGCGGCTCCATACTGGCTCACGTGTTCAAAGGGATCTTTAAAGGACTCACTACAAGTGAGTTAGTTGATGTCTCAATCCTTTTTAAGGCAAAAGAAGAGGCATATTCAACTTTTCCGAATCCTGTAGAGGGCACAATGCTAACCGTCTTAAGAGACCTCGCCACAGAATCTGTTAATCGGAGTGTGCCGGGAGTGTCAATATGCGACTCTTTTAACTCTATGATAGAAATCGCTAGGGTCTCTGTAGACAGTACTCCAGGTCTCTTGTCGATTTTGAAAGAGAGCGGTGTAGTAGATTCAGGCGGTTATGGAGTGGAGATTATTTTGAGGGGAATGGCATTATTCTTATCAAGGGAAGACCCGGAAACCACTTCCCTCTATCTTCGGTTCCCTGATGATAAAGGAGAAGGCATAGAAAGGTTGATTCTTCAACATCAGGGAACCAATGAGGAGTACGGTTATTGCACTCAATTCGTATTGGAGTCCTCTGTGTCTGAGGAGTTATTAGAGAAGAAGTTAGATGAAATTGGCGAATCCTTGGCGATACTTGGTAATCATGGTGTATTCAGGGTGCATATACACGCAAAAGATCCCGGGAAACCGATTTCTGCCGCTGTTGATTTAGGAGTAGTTTCTGAGGTTTCAGTCGAAAATATGGAAAACCAATCCAAAACCATGCTCATGGATCACGATGAACCCAAGAGCAAGACCCAGTTTGGTTCGGTCGACATAGGAGATAAAACGGCATTGGTTGCATTGGCGTCAGGCGAAGGGATAAAGGAGTTCCTGTTGGATTCTGGAGCGAATCTTGTCATCGAGGCGGGGGACACTGCGAATCCAAGCGTAGGGGAAATACTCGACTGCTTGGAAGCTATATCAGCAAGCTCTATTTTACTGCTACCTAATAACAAGAATATAGAATCTACGGCGCACGAAGCAGCTAAAATGGCAGACACGAATGTGGTTGTTCTGCCCACGGTATCAGTTTTACAGGGCATGGAATGCTCGTTTGCATTTGACCCAGACTTGAGCGCTCAGATCAACAGTGAAATGCTTGTGGATGTAATGGGTTCGGTCAAAACGATCCTAATTTTCCCTGCAGCGAGAAGCGTAGAAATAAACGGAGTTTCAGCGCTTGAAGGGCAACCGGTGGCTATGTTGGACTCTAAATTAATTTTGTCAGCAACAACGAATTTGGAATTGCTAGTTCGGGCGATAGAGGCTACGGGCGGACAGGATAGCGACCAGGTCACCGTATTTTTGGGCAACCAATTGGATGAATTGGATCTTGATTCCATAAGAGATTTTCTTGAAAGTTCTTTTGGAGATTTGGAGCACGCCGGTATAGAACTTCATTGGGGGGGGCAGCCACATTATGATTTTATGGTCTCTGTTGTCTCAAGCTGAAAAGCAGCTGCGGCGAAGGAAATATATATTGGGTATAACCTAGAACAGTGATCATGAACTTTGTCTATGTCTTATGAAGAGAAAATCACGAATACCCTAGGGAGAATCTTGCTGCAAGAAAAGAACGTCGGGTTTGATAACTCTGTTGTCATCGGCGGGCTTGATGAATTCTTAGCAGCCAACCGGGAACATTTGCGTGAGTTAATTACTCTAAATCCCTTTAGCTATTCAACATCGACACTGGCCGAAAGAAAGGCTTGGGCAGAGAGATTACTGACTGACCTAAAGGATCTGGGCACACCTAAATTTTCAGAGACTGCAAGAACTCTGGAAAGGGAAAGAGATCGGCCCAGAAGTATGAGGATACCTCTGGCAGCGCCAGTAATAGATTTGAAACGACCCCTCACAGACAAAATTGCCCGTCTCCTAGAGGAGAATATGGGAATAAAGTCAGTTTGGGACCTGGTATCACATTACCCCAGTCGCCACGACGATTTTACGGATATCCGTAAAATTAACGAATTGGAACCAAGGTTGATGCAAAGTGTTGTTGCCACTGTTTGGGATTGCACCCTTCAGACTAGTTTTAAGCGGAACAAACGAGTTGACTTGACCCTATTCGATGAAACGGGGAACGTGAAAATTACGCTCTTTAATCAAATTTGGGCTGCTAACCAACTAAAGCAAGGTATGAAGGTTATGGTCAGCGGACGAGCCGCAGTATTCAATGGAAAAATTACATTTGAAAGCCCGACTTATGAGGTACTAAAGCAGGGATCTCATAATATACATACTGGTCGGCTAGTCCCTATTTACCCTCTTACTGCCGGTGTTACACAGAAGGTGATGAGGCGTATAGTTAACGCAGCATTGTCTTCCTCAATAGAGCATGTTAAAGAATTCATGCCTTCGGAGATCCTTCTTAGAACTGGATTGATGGGCTTGAAGGAAGCGGTGGCACACTTTCATTACCCTCGGGATTCCAAAGAACTCATGAGGTCTAGACGTCGCTTGGCGTTCGATGAACTTTTCATGATTCAACTTGTGAGACAAAAGCAGAAGGTAGAGTGGAAAGAAGAGGTATCTGCGGTGCCTTTGATAGACGAAGATTCATGTAGATCTTTCATATCTGAAATTCCGTTTACGCTGACTAAGGCTCAGCTCAGAGCAATTAACGAAGTACTTGCGGACCTGAATAGCAATGCTGCTATGAGAAGGCTTCTTCAGGGTGATGTTGGCAGTGGAAAAACTGTTGTTGCGGCCTGTGCCATGGTCACTGCGGCTTCTAGCGGTAAATTATCTGCCCTGATGGCGCCTACCGAAATACTTGCAGAACAGCATTTCGTCACGTTGATTCGGTTACTGGATCCTCATTCCCATGAAAAAATTCTTACCTGTGACGAAAATGTAGTGGAATTAAATATAGGCAGAGGTTCTCGTAAAATCACTCTTGCACTGTTAGTAGGTAGTTTGCCTGAAGCAGTAAAAAGACGGACACGCCGTTTATTAGCGGATGGTGAGATCGATGTTATCGTTGGCACCCATACTTTAATTCAAGATTCGGTGGAACTACGAGAACTTGCTCTGCTTGTTGTTGACGAGCAACACAGGTTTGGAATCCTGCAGCGTTCTGTTCTTCAAGAGAAAGAGCCACGCCCGCACCTTCTGGTAATGTCTGCCACCCCAATACCCCGCTCCCTTCACCTGACGATGGTAGGAGACCTTGATTTGTCTGTTATCGATGAACTTCCAATTGGGAGGAAGCCAATTCGAACAATCGTTGAATCGCCAAGTCGCAGGAACCATGTGTACAGTTTTATCCGAAATCAGGTAGCAGAAGGACGGCAGGCCTTTATCGTATTCCCTCTGATTGATGAATCGGCGTTAGTGCAGGCTCGTTCCGCAGTGGAAGAGCATTTGAGGCTTTCTAAGGAAGTTTTTCAGGAACTGACTGTTGGACTTATTCATGGAAGAATGACCCTCTCCGAAAAAGAAGTTGCAATGGAAAAATTTAGAAGAGGTGAAACTCACATACTTGTGGCCACTGCGGTAGTTGAAGTAGGTGTTGATGTGCCAAACGCAAGTGTTATGTTGATTGATGGTGCAGATAGGTTTGGTCTTTCTCAGTTACATCAATTTCGAGGAAGAATAGGTAGAGGAAAGCATCAGAGCCATTGCATACTTATTTCAGATAAAGCGGGGGAAGATGCCAAGAAAAGAATGGACATACTTAGAATGACAACTGACGGATTTAAATTGGCCGAAGAGGATCTCAAAATGAGAGGTTATGGAGACTTTCTAGGTACTCGACAAAGTGGACAGCCAATATTCAAAGTGGCCCAAATATCGGACACTGACTTGGTATCTCTTGTCTCATTGGAGGCCAAGAAACTACTTGAAACTGATGCTAACTTCGATTTAGGTCT
>Ga0187833_10004456_pt1 | contig 13685 bp, 9 predicted proteins | sample ETNtaG_37_FD_167968 | JGI IMG/M metagenome (GOLD analysis project Ga0187833, IMG submission 167968) | Marine microbial and viral communities from oxygen minimum zone, Eastern Pacific Ocean - ETNP2014_SV_400_PacBio MetaG (Illumina Assembly) | ecosystem: Environmental > Aquatic > Marine > Hypoxic... | reverse complement strand
GTCATTAGATGAACTAAATCGTCTAACCAACTTTTGACTAATGTGATGACTTCCTTCATTGTTTTCTCCCGTTTGTTATTCTTATCATTTAACAAAAAAGGGATTTTTAACTTCCGTTTTCTGTTGTTGGAATTGTATTTCCAACATAAATAAATATAATATATATTATTTTTCTTATTTCAATATATATGCATCAGTTTTTGGGTTATTCTATATTTATTTATGAGTTATAATATCTATTTTTAAATACAATATGAGGAAACCAAAATGAGTCAGGATTACGAATTATTTGAAGGTAAATCACTATCATCATTATTCAAGGATATTTATGATAATTCCAAACATAACAAAAAACAACTTGAAGTATTAGTTGGTGAAGTTGCTTCGTTTATCAAAGATGGGGATATGGCTATTCAGTTAATTCCTATGATAAAAGAGTATTTGGACATAAATGTAAAGAATGATGAACAACTTGTCAAACTGGCAACCGTTGTTCAACGATTAATTGCCGCCGAACAGAAAGGCGGTAGTGAATCAGAATTCGGTTTATCGGACAAAGAGAAAGAACAATTATTGAAAAGTATAGATGATGTAGTTGTTGACATTCAAAAAAAATCAGATGAAATCTCTGACGATATACAAACAGTTAAGGAAAATTAATGCCGTATTTAGATCCGCCCTTTAGAAAGGAGTCAAGTACTGTTTTAGGCGAAGGGCCAGCTAGAACAACAAATATAGATGCAGTTATTAAAGGGTATGGAGAACCTGGACCAGGACAATTTTTTTATGAATTAGAACCGGCCGAAGTAATAAGTGTTTATTTAGATGGAAATCATGAAGACTTTCCAAAACTTCCCGATGGTAAACCAAATTGGAATCATTATGGGAACATCGAAGCCCGTTTAGTGTATAGTAATGAAGGAGACGATGATACTAACATATTTTCACCATTGGATACTAATATAAAAGAATATCCTCGTCCTGGTGAATATGTAATTATCGCAACTTATTTTGAAAATTCATATTATACTCAGAAAGTAAATCTGTTTAATTCAATTAATTTAAATTCTTTTCCAGGACTAAGTAAACTTGATAGTCCTACTTTACCAGAAAAATATAAATATAATATAAAGGAATTTAAAGGAAATCTATCTATAAGAGAGATTCAATCATATGAAGGTGATATTACATTCAATGGTAGGTTTGGTCAATCAATAAGATTTGGTAGTAATATAACTCAATTAGAGGATAAAGATGGAAACTTGTTACCCGATAGTGGAGAACCACAATCTCCAAATATTAAAATTAGGGCAGGTCAAGGTATATTTTCGAGAATACAAGGCCGACCAATAATAGAAGATATAAATTTAGATGATTCTTCTGTATATTTAACAACCAATGAAGTTGTTCCACTTAGACATTATGCAAGTAAGATAACAGATTTAGATCCTAAAAAATTTGATGGTAAACAAATAACTTTAAACTCAGATAGGGTAGTTTTTAATTCTAAAGGAACTGATATATTTGCATATTCAAGTAGAGATATAAATCTTGTTAGTAAAAATAGAATTGTATTAGAAGGTCATAAGAATGTATATCTTGGTGATGCTCCAAAACAAGGTGAAACTACTGGATGGGGAAGTGATAATTCTAATATTCAACCAGTATTAAGAGGTGACCAAACAATGATTTTATTTAATGATTTGTTAAAAGTATTAATTGATTTTGCAAAGACCATAGGTGGGGCAAAAGGAACAGTTGTAGATTTTATAGTTCCAATTTCGGATATAATAGAAGGTGCTAGTGGACTAAAGGGGGCCCTTTTAGAATTACAAACTCGATTGGATGAACCAAAGAGTGATATAGTAAAGACGAATTAATATGCCAATAAGATGTAAATCAATAGCAGGACAACGAGTAACATTAGGACCAGGTGAACCAATTATACCAGGATGTGAACTCATAGAAGGAAGTGGAATCTTTGAAAATAAAGAAGAATTTCCAATGTTGTTTGCAGAAGTAGATGGTGTTGCAGGTGATAATGGTGCAGTAGTAATATGGCCAGATACGGGTAACGATTTAGTGAGATACGGTGCAGGTGAAACTGTACCTGCTGGAACTACACTTCATGCTGGATGTGTAATAGAAAATGGTGAAATAATATGTGCACCATATACCACCCAAAACGATTCAGTTGCAACAGAAGGACCCCCTGAGACAAGTGGTAGTGGTGATGACGATGGAGGTGGTGAGGGTTTTTGTATAGGTTCAGGAGGTGCTGCTATAAAACCAACTGATGAGGTGTTAGATTGGCTTAAAGATTTAGCAAATTTTCAAATACCAGATTTACAGGGTTGGATGTTGAGTGGATTTACTGCAAAAGTACAAGAGATGATGGGTAAACTCAATGAGGTATTGGGCAAGTTAAATGCTGAAGTTGATAAGATAATGGCTAAAGCAGTTATAGACCCCGACGCAGTTTGTAAACCACCAATAAGTGATATTGTTCAGTTTCTAATGAGGCAAATGTTAAGATTAATGGAAATCATGGCTATATTAAGAGAGATAATTAAGATTATAAAACTCATTAGAAAGGTTATAAAAATAGTTAGAAAGATTTTAAAATGGACACCACCATATATAGTTCCAATAGTTGAAAAATTATTAGAGATATTAAATATTATGGGAATGATAGATATGTGTGTTTCTACATTAGTAAAGGCAATAGGAAGATTTTCTACAGTACTTCCTATATTATATGCACAATTAATGCAAATTCTAATGGCATGTGCTATAGACGCTGGTAATCCACCACCCGATAATAAAGAAGATTGTGAAGCAGCAGGTGGAACTTGGATTGATCCTGATGAATTAAATGCCTTACAAGATATGTATGATAAGTTATCAGATGTAACATCAGCACTTGATTTTGAAGATGAATCAATAGGATTTTGTTCTATAACAGAACATTTAGATAAAAAATCTTGTGAAGATGCAGGTGGAACTTGGACAGATTTAGACACTGATACAGATTTTGATAAAGTAGATACTTCAGCATTATCTAAAGAATTGGGAAAACAAATGGAAGAATTAGAAAGATGTTTTTCAAGTCCAGAATTAAATGAACATTTAAGAAAGTTGTAAAGGAGATAATAAAATGAAGAAACAAGAACTAATAAAAATAATCGAAGCAGTAGTTCGTAAGGAAGTCAAAAAACAAATGAATGAGATATTTATTAAAGAAGAAAACTCATCTTCACTTACCGAATTAGTTTCAAAACCATTAACTGAAAAAGAGGTCAAAGAACCTATTAGAAAACAGTATAAAACTAAACCTAAGAAAAAGGTTCATTATACAGACAATGAAACTCTTAATAAAATCTTGAATGAAACCGCTGGTGGAATTCCACAAGGAGATGGTGAATATGAAACTATGGGTGGTGGAATTTATGATAGTAGCAAAGTAAATGAAATTCTTGCGAGAGAAACTGGTTTAGGAAATCCTGAATCCGTGAAGGAAAAGAAACGAGAAATAGCAGCAGTTGATTCTATTAAGAAAGCTGGTGTAAATGTTGACCAAGTTCCAGACCATGTACAAGATGCATTAACAAGAGATTATTCAGCAGTTATGAAGGCAATAGACGAGAAAAAAGGTGGTGGAACGAATTATCGTCCATAGTGAGGTGAGTCATGGCATTAGATAAAAAGTTTTTAAAGTATAAACTTGAAAAAATTAAGAATGATAGAATTTTTAAAGACCAAGATACGGAAACTAAAAAAATAATTCGGAAAGAGAATGCAAAATTAGCTGCAGAAGAAGCAGATGCTATACATTCTTATTTGACAGGTGAAGATAATATAGATAAACTTGATAACAAATCTTATATGGAGAACAGATTACCTGGAAGTTTATTTTTAACACCAAAGAGAATTACAAAGGGAAAGAAAAGAGAGTGGATTGGTGGATTAAATATTAGACAGGTTCAGTCTAATCCCAAAACTAAAAAAACGAGATTATCAAAATTGTTGAAAAAATTTAGGACAATAGCCAAGTCAAATATTGAATCGGCCAGACAAATAATAATTCTTAAAAAGATATTTGATAAATTAAATATTACTTTTAGTAGAGATGAAATTAAATTTGATGGGAAGATACAGGCTGGTGGATATCAATCGTCAGATGGTCAAGAAGGAATTACAGAAGATTATATAGTAACTGATGTAATCATAGAAGAAGTTGATGGTGTAGATCAAACACGATATGTTAGAAAAAGAATTATAGTAAAAGATGGTTTAATTGTTGACCAACAAATTATATCATAATAGGAGAATATAAATGGGAGCAAGAGAAAAAGATTTAAATCCTGATATTTTTATAGGATTAAAACTTCCATTGGGATACTCAGATTCAGGGTATTTCAAACAAACTAAAACTACACTTCAACAGGCAAAGTATAATATAATAAATTTATTTAAAACAATACCTGGTGAAAGACTTGGCCAACCAGCATTCGGTTCAGAATTACATACAATATTATTTGAACCGTTGAATGATGATTTTAGTGATATAATAGAAGGGGCTGTTAGAAGCTCACTTAGTAAATGGCTCCCATACATAAACATTAAAAATATAGAAATTACAATGCCAGATTATAATATTAATCGAGTAAATATAGCAATAGATTTTGGATTGTCATTTGAACCTAATAGGTTTGAATCCGTATCAATAAGTTTTGACCAATTTGAATCGGCTGTTAATCAATAAGGGAGAAATTAAATGCCTCATGCACCTGGACATAAAGACGTAAAATATTTAAATAAAGACTTTTCATCATTTAGAGATGGTCTAATAGAATTTGCCAAAACATACTTTCCAAACACATATAATGACTTTAATGAATCAGACCCAGGTATGATGTTCATTGAGATGGCATCTTATGTTGGTGATACTTTATCCTATTATATGGATGAACAATTTAAAGAAAGTATGTTATCTTTTGCAGAAGAAAAGAAAACCATATATGAAATAGCACAAGGATACGGATACAAACCAAGACAGGCTTCCCCTGCATCTGTAATGCTTGATGTATTTCAAACTGTACCATCAGATCCAAATAATGAAGTGGATGGTAAAAGACAACCTAATGAAGATTATTGTCTTATAATTCCAGCAGGAATGCAAGTAACATCTACGAATGGAACAATTTTTAGAACAACGGGTGATGTAATATTTAGAGATTCAAGTTCATTAAGTCCACGACCACAGGATATTTTTGAAGTGGATGATCAAGATCCTGCAAATATTACAAAATGGTTGTTAAAGAAACAAGTAAGGGCAGTTAGTGGAACGATTACTACAGAATATATAAATTTTGGAGCAGCAGAAAAATATAAAAGAATTGCATTATCAAATACTCCAGTATTAGAAATAATTTCAGTAACAGATGGTGATGGAAATAATTGGTACGAAGTTCCATTTTTAGCACAAGATACAGTATATGCAGATTTTGACAATAATACAACCAACTCACCTGACTTAGTAAATGGTAGAAATTTTGCACCATTTCTTTTGAAACTCGTAAAGACATCTAAACGATTTAAAACTTATATAAGACCAGATGGTAAAACTGAAATGAGATTTGGTTCTGGAGTAGCAGCAGGTTCAGATGAAGAAATTATTCCAAATCCATCAAGTGTTGGTTCTAGTTTACCTGGCACACCGAGTTTTCTTGATACAGCATTTGATCCAGCAAATTTTTTAAATACAGAAACTTATGGTCAATGTCCAACAAATACAACTCTTACAATTAAATATTCGTATGGTGGAGGCATAGATGATAATGCAGCATCTAATACTATTAATAGTATTACATTACAGAATCCACAGTTTGATAGTTCTTTGAGTTTAGATAGAAATATAAAAGTTACAACTTTGAATTCTACTGCGGCATCAAATCCAAGACCAGCAACAGGAGGTGGTGGATCAGAAACACTCGAAGATGTTAGAGTAAATGCACTCGCATATTTTCAAGCACAGAGTCGAGCAGTAACAAAAGATGATTATATAACTCGTGTTTATTCGTTACCACCTAAGTATGGTAATATAGCTAAAGTTTATATGATACAAGATGAACAAGTTGCAGCGACAGGACAAAATGAGGCAGACCCGACATTTCAACCAAACCCACTGGCATTAAATATGTATATGTTAGGGTTTGATAATAATAAAAAATTAGTTGGTTGCAATCAAGCTGTAAAAGAAAATATAAAAACATATTTAAGTCAATATAGAATGATGACTGATGCAGTTCAATTAAAAGATGCATGGGTATGTAATATTGGAGTTGAATTTGCAATTTACACTAAGAGAGGATTTAATAAAAATGAAGTTTTGTTAGGTTGTGTTGATAAATTAAAAATATATTTTAATACAGAAAAATGGCAAATAAATCAACCGATAATTTTATCTGATGTGGTATCTGAAATACTTACAGTAGAAGGAGTTGCTACCGTAGTAAAACCATTAGAATCGAGTTCAGAACTTATTTCAATAAATAACAAGTGGGGAACTAAAAATGGTTTAGTTTATTCTGATAACATATACCATATAAGTCCTAATGCTTCAATCTATAATTCTGTAGTTTATCCACCAGTTGACCCAACAATATTTGAAGTTAAATACCCCGATGCTGATATTCGAGGTAGGGTAATGGGAGACTTATAATGCATTATTTTGAATACGCAACAAAAGATACAACATTATATGAACAAAGTGCTAGTATGAATACTGGACTTGATGAGATTCTTGAAATTAGAAAAGATATGAACGAAGATGGTTCAGTAGTAAATGTTTCTCGTGCTATAATTAAATTTGATTTGACTTATGTTTCTAAATCAATATCATCTGGTTTAATACCATCTTCATCGACATATCCAAAATTTTATTTAAATTTATATGATGCTAGTTCAAGAGAATTGAATGTATCACAAACTTTATATGGATATCCAGTAAGTCAGAGTTGGGACATGGGTTCTGGTCGAGCACACTCCAATCCAATAATTGAAGATGGAGCGAGTTGGAAATATAGAGATAATAATGATACGGCAACTCCTTGGTATGGAAGTTATTCTACATTACAAGGCAATACTTTTGCAAGTGGAACTTTAATAATTAATGAGGGTGATTATAATAATCAAGAAGTTACTATAGGAGGAGTTGATTTTACATTTGTGGCACCGACAGTAGGTATACTTAATAACAGTTCCACTCAAATATTCGTAGCATCTGGATCAACAACTGGTAGTTCTGTTAATAATTTACGAAGTGCTATTAATAATACTGCAAGTTCTTCTCTACACGGATTAGCAATTTCTGCTAGTATAGTTGGTAGTGACCCAGATTATTTAATTTTATCTGGAAGTTCTGCAGGAACTAATTCTAATTTAACTGCAGACTCATCTTCAGGATTATTTGTATTTGATGGAAGTAGTGCGTATGCCGTAGAAGGTGGAACAGATTCTACAACAACGTTATCGGGTGGTGGTGGAACTTGGTATAGTGGAAGTGGATATGAGGCTTCACAATCTTTTACACACGAACCCGATGATTTAAGAATGGACGTAACTGATATTGTATGGAAGTGGTTAGGTAGTACAGTTTCAAATGAAGGATTTATGATAAAGAGGAATGGTAGTATGGAGTATTCCACTACTGAGGATGAAGGAAGTACTACACATTATGGCCATTTTTTATATTTTGGTAGAGATACACATACAGTTTATCAACCAAAATTAGAAGTAGTTTGGGATGATTCTACTTGGGCAACGGGTTCTCTATCGGCACTTTCTAATACCGAGGTTGAGGATATGGTTCTTTATATGAGAGGATTAAGACCAGAATACAAAGAAACTTCAAAGACAAAATTTAGAGTTGTTGGTAGAGCAAGATATCCAGAAAAGACATATGTAACAAGTGGATATAGTACGGGATATACAACAGCAAAAACTCTACCAAGTGGTAGTACATATTATCAGATTAAAGATGCATATACAGAAGAAGTTATTGTTCCATTTGGAAGTGGTTCAGTAGTAAGTTGTGATTCCACAGGAAATTATTTCAATTTGTGGATGAACGGATTACAATCTGAAAGATTTTATAGAATAAACTATAAAGTAGTAAGTGGTAGTGGAACTGCCGGCGAAACCGTTCAGTATTTCGATGAGAAACATTCGTTTAAAGTAGTGAGATAAAAAATGCCATATTCAAAAGATGAGTTAGCCAATCTTCCGTTTTATCAAGGTCTTATAACAGGAGATGAATCTAAATATTTCGAAACTATTCAAAGAATAACTGAAGGTGGAAATATTGAAGATGGAATTCTTAGAGATAAAACATCTAAAAATATCCTTTTGTTTGAAAATATAATTCCAGGACAAGGAAGTGATGGAACAAGTTATCCTGTAAATTATACTATTTCATATGAAGATGGATATTTCAAATACGAAGAAACAGAAGAAACCAATAAAATAATCAAACGAGAATTTACGGAATTCTAATGCCAAAGAAAAAACAATTAACACTCGATACTGTTAGTGGACAATTATCAAGATTACAACAGAAAGATTTGCCTCTACTTGGTATATCTGGATTAAATGATGGTGATTCTGCACCATTTGGAACACTTACTTCTGATATAATTGAGTATTGTGTTTATGATCTAAGTGATACGTATCTTGCCTCGGGTTATCTTGAATATCCCCTTCCAGATAATTTAGATGTAGGTGATCATGTTAGAAGTTTTGGTTATGAACGGGGAACTTATAAAATAGTATATAACTTTTTAAGACAAATTGGTGGTACTAATAAGATTATTTTAACTAAAAAATCAGATAAGAGTATTTATACTGATGAATTTATGATAGGGACTGATGGTAGAATATATGCCAGTCATAATATTGAACCTGATGTAAAGGGTCGTTTACTCGATGATAAAGGAAGAGATATAGAACTTCTTGTTCAAGATGATAAGTTTTGGATACAAGAAATTTCACCATCTCGAACTGAAATAAGACTGAGACCAAATCCAGGTATTGTTGATATAGATTATTTTGAACGATTTAGATTATTAGGTTATACTTGTTTATCATATTCTGATATAAGTGGAGAATCTTCTATAACCATTGATGGTAATGTAGCAACATTAAGTGGTGGAAGTATATCACTTGATCAAGCAATGGTAGGTGGAACTCTTAAAATAAGAGAAGCTTTTGTTATAGATTATGAAGAAACAGAAGAACGAATATCAAGATATACTCCAGAGGTTGAACTTGAAACATTACTTGCGGTACAAAATTTAGTAACTAATGGTCATTTTGCCAATGAAAATGGAATTTTGGAAGTAGGATTAACTTCTGGGAATCATGAAATAGTTGAATTTTCAAATCCAGGAGCAAGTAGATATGTCTTAAAAACCAGTACTTCTATTGATGATAATGATAATCAATATCAACTTTTATTGAATGGTATACCTGGTGAAAATTATATAATTAGTTGTTGGGTACATTGGGATAGTGAGTGGGCACTTGATAAAAGACAATTATTTAGTGGAACGATAGAAGCTGGTGGAACTAATCAAAATTTTAATGACAGTAAAGATGAGATTAAAGTTAAGGATGTCGCTGGTAATGAGTGGAAATATGTATACCAAGTTATAACATTACCTGTTAATGGTAACGGAAGTTTTAAATTAAACTTAGGTAAAACTTCAGATATAGATCAGGGAAATCGTTATATTACAAATGTTCAAGTAGAAGCTGGAAGTACTAATGGAACACCAACCTCATATATGGTTAGTGGTGAAAGAATTGAAGAAGAGGATTCACCAACAACAGGGTTAATTACATTTATAGATGATGATAAAGTAGAGGCAGTATTTGCAGATGGAGATACTGGATTTACTGATTTAATGGTAGGTGGTAGATTAACTATTAAAGATGCATATGTTACAGATCAAACGTATTCACAAAATGAAGAATTAATTGTAATTGATGATATCCCTTTAAAGAATCAAGATGCATCAGATATTTTAAAAGGTGAAAGAGAATTTAGAGTAAGTCCTTATCATGGATTGGGTGATAATAATTATATTACTTTACAAGTTGATAATGAGTTTGATTTATATACTGTTACGGGAAATAGTGAAACCCTAATTGGTTCAGGAGTAGATTGGAGACAGGCACAATCATTTCCTCTTCCAAATAATATAGATGGATTAAGAATAGAAACACGAAATCAAGGTGGACCCGCTGCTTTTATTGCAAAAATAGTTTATAATGGACAAGAAGTAAAAACAGGTGATGGTTCTCAAAGTTGGTTGGGTGTATTAACAAATTGGCAACGAAGAGCTTTATCTAGTGAGTATGATATTCCACCGAGAATACTAGGTACAGGTCCTTGGTCAATTCAAAGTAATTCCGAAACAGATAGTGTATTAGGTTCTGCTTGGAAAACTTTAGCAAAGGCCGGCAAAGGTGTTTGGGGAAACAAAGTAGATGACGATTTATTAGATTGTTCTTGGATTTGGTCAGTAAATACTGCAAATAATCAAGTTTTAAGTTGGACTTGGGACGGTGGAAGTACTATAACTGATTTAATTTGGCAATGGTGGGATCCAGTTTTACATTCAGATGCAGTAAAACCAAGTGGTTGGGGAGAAGGATTCAATTCATTTAATTGGGGTGGTAATGAGGATAGAAAAAATGATAGGTCACAGTGGCATAGTGGTTGGTTAGGACATCATGCTAAATGGGTAGATGGTGATGGTGAATTCGGTGGAGTTGCTATGAAGTTTATTGACCAAAATTCTGAGTTTGGTACACCAAATCATATTGATTATGAAGGTATTCATAAAACAGCAAATACATCTGTTTTACCGACTACATTATCACATAGATGGTTGGGAATTGCACAAACTTTACCACATTCAATGGCATCCCAAGGAATTAAACCAGGAGACCAGATTACAGTATCTTGGTCACAAAAATCAGATACAGCAAATAAAGGTGCTCTTGTTGGGTTACGTTATTATAAAATAAGTGATGGAATTGCAACTTGGGGGACTTGGACAGGATATCACCCATCTACTATTGGTGATGATGAAAATGGGGAGCCAATGCTAAAGGCAGGAGAAAGAGAATTTTTAAGATATAGACCAGTTTCTAAGACTGGAAAATGGGAACAAGTAAAATGGACAGGAATAGTTGAAGAAAACTGGGATTTAAATAAGGCAACTACACTTTATGTATATGGTATGTATGGTCCTGAAGGAATTCTATGGGTAGAAAATGTTCAGATTCAAATAACAGAAGTTGCTTCAAGAGTAGATGCATCACCAACAACGACAGATTTAGTTGGTCAGATAACTGCAGTAGATGGAGATATTGCAACTTTAATTACAGATTATGTAAGTTTATCTCCAGATGGAACTGTATTTGATAATGATGCAAATATTCAATCATTTAATACATTTACTAATTTTTATGTTGATTATACTTCTTCTATTGCTGAAAGTGCACCCGTTTATGGGTCTTTGAGAGGAGATATTGAAAGTATAACTGGAAATACAATTACTCTCGTAAATTCTTATGAAGAACTTGGAGAACAAGAAGGACATGATACTGAAAATACATTGGGTATAAATCAGAGTTCTACGTTTGGTAAGTGGTTTGTTCAATATCCAAATGACAATCAAAATAATTTAAGTAAATTGTTAAGATTAGGAACTAACGATTATAGTTTAATAACTAATTTTAAATTTGATACACGAGAATATCCAGAATATCCACATTCATTAGTTTATAAATTATATGAACCATTACCTACTACAGTTCAAGAGCATGATTTTGTAACTGTTGTTAGAGAAATGATTCCACCAAGAGAGGAAATTTGTACTTTAATACCATTTGTTGAAGATTGGGTTAGTGATATTGTTTTAAGAACTCCAGAATTTGGGAGTGTCGATAGTCCTATAGGTACAGGACAAACACAATTTAAAAATTATAATGAGTTAGTGTCATCTGATATTTCTATAAAGGAAAAATTAGAAAATGAACTTTTGAGTGGAAGTTTAAGTGCTAATATTAATGTAGACCATTCATTATTTGAAAACTTTATACATTTTAGTTCTGCAGAACAACGAGTTAAAAACTTTAAACATAAATTAGATTTAATAGAACAGTATACAGATAGAAGTGCATCACTGGCCGGAGCTGGTAGTGGTTCTACAGGATTACTAAGTGTTAAGGCAGACCCAGGAGCGGGGGGGTATTTACTTATTTCGGGATCGGAAACTCCTCATCCATCATTTACACCAGTCAGTGGTTCATTAACACAAATCCAACTTTGGGAAACAAAACGTCGTGAAGTTATTACTAACTTTGATAAGTTTGAAAAATATATGTTTACTCAAACTTCTTCATATACAAGTGAATCTATTGGTATATTTCATGAAAATGCTTGGCCAAAAGAATCAGGAGAGGGAAAATATTCAACTCCATATGTTCTTTACAGAACTTCACAATCAGCTGCAACAGACTGGTATTCAGAACAAATACTTTCTGCATCAGCATATGATAGGGCAAATAAAAATAGATTAAAAGGTCATCTTCCAATGTTTGTTCAAGATGATGATGAGAATGATGTATTCTTAAAATTTGTAGATATGATTGGACATTATTTTGATGATATTTGGGTATTCATTAAAGCGATGACTGATGTTCATGATAAGAGAGATAAACTTACAGAAGGTGTAGCAAAAGATTTATTACATCCAGTAGCACAATCTTTGGGTTGGGAAGTATTTGATGGAAAGGATTTAATATCACTTCCAAGATATATATTTGGAATGGAACAAACTGGTTCAGAAAGGCCATGGCAATTTTCAGGAACTTCTGATAGAGACATATCAAGAGAAATATGGAGTCGTATTGTAAATAATATGCCTTATTTCTTAAAGACAAAAGGAACATCACGGGCAATTAAAGGTTTAATAAGTTGTTATGGTATTCCATCTTCTATTTTACGTGTTGTAGAGTATGGAGGACCAAAGTTAGCAGGACAATCAGCAGACCATTTCTTAACAAGAAAATTTACAAAAGCGTTAGATTTCTTTGGGTCAGGTAATAACACTTATGTTCAAAATGATACTTGGGAGGCAGTTACACTGGGAGAGGGAGCAACCAACAGAGTTCCCGATACAGTAGAATTTAGATTCAGAGCAGTTACTGGTTCAAATCAAGTTTTGGTTAGACGGGGTGATGATTGGGCAATTAGATTGAAAGACAATGGTTCAACAGATACAAGAGGTTATGTATCCTTTATGTTGAGTGGTAGTCGTGGGTATCTTGAAACCTCATCTTCTAATTTTCCTGTTTATGACGGAGAATTTTGGTCAGTAATGTTGACAAGAACTTTATCTGGGTCAGGAGCATTTGTAGGAAGTGATGCAACTAATCAAGATGTTGTTTATAGTTTATACACTAAAAAATATGATGCTGGACGTAGTAAGATTATATATGAATCTACAAATACTTTACTTATAAGTGGTTCAGAAGGAGCAGTATCACAATCATATAACACATCGTATGTAGGGGCTTCTGATACAATTACAATAGGTGGTCCTGAGCAT